>Ga0207711_10000304_pt1 | contig 52792 bp, 57 predicted proteins | sample KBSS34metaG_FD_184401 | JGI IMG/M metagenome (GOLD analysis project Ga0207711, IMG submission 184401) | Switchgrass rhizosphere microbial communities from Kellogg Biological Station, Michigan, USA - KBS S3-4 metaG (SPAdes) (version 2) | ecosystem: Host-associated > Plants > Roots > Rhizosphere... | reverse complement strand
TTCATCACAGGCACGGCCGCCTTGCACATGTAGAACACCGAGTCCAGGTTGTTGCGCATCAGTTCGTGCCAGTGCTCGGTAGGGGTTTCCGCGATGGCATTCATCCCGCCCTCGCGCAGCTGGCGGTACGCGTTGCCCCCCATCGCGGCGGCGTTCACCAGCCCATCTAGCCGCCCGAACTCCCGCACCGTGCGGTCCACGGACTCCTGCGCCGCTGCCGGGTCGGACAGATCGGCCGAGAAGACCGCACCCTTGCCGCCGCCGGTGATCACGGCGTCGAACACCTCGTCGAGCGGCTGCTGACGGCGTCCCAGGCCCACGACAGTTGCCCCTTCGCGCGCAAAGATCTCCATGCACGCGCGCCCCATTCCGGTGCCGGCTCCGGTGATGAGGGTGACCTTGCCGTCGAGTCTTCCCACGTCTGCTCCTCGTTGATCGAAATCTTGCCGATGCCGCCTGCCCTGACATAGTGAAATCCGACTAGCTACGACTTTGCCGACGCCCTGGGGTCGAGGTGCTCTAGATCTTCCGACGCGGCCAGAATCTGCCGGCCCAAAGCCGAGCCGTCCAACAGTTGGTTCAACCGGTACCGGACCCGCCACCCTTCCTCGGTGCGCTCGCACTCCCACCGAATCGAGATGAGCCGGAAGATGTCGAACCCGTCACCAGCTCGACGAAACACCAGACCGTAGTTCGTCGCGACCGCACGATCACCATCGACCACGATGTAGGGCACGGACAAGAAATGCGCCGCACCACCGCGAATCAAGTCCTGATGTATCTGACCAGCCAATATCCCGGCGATCTCCGCCCGCCCAGTCCAGCTACCGATATCGTTCGCATAGGTGCCATCCTCGGTCCACAAATCCGCGGCCTCCTCCCGCGAATTGCTATCCACCAGCGGGCCATAGTGGCAGACCAATCGAGCGATCTCCCGCTCGTCTTCCAGCAATCGCAGACGCTGACGCAGATCCGCAACCTCATCGTCCATGGCCATATTTAATCCAATCTGAAGGGTTCCAGGTCGTCGCGTCTATCTCGCTACGAGCAGGGGCGCCAGGTGTCGAGGCGCAAATCGAGGTGCGCCTCGACCGGGGCGGGGACTTGCAGCGACCCTATCTGCGATGGGCCGAGCAGTCGATACGCCCACGCCCGTGTCTGTTGACACTCGGCCCTGGCGGGTCTAGCGTCCGGCGCGAGTCGATAACACGGCGTCAGATCATGGCGCTTTCTGGACGAAGGGGTCCAAGATGCTGCTGAACCGGAAAGCTGGCGCGCTGTTGGCCTCTGGCCTCATCGTTCTCAGCGCGGCGGCCTGTTCTTCGAGTAGCTCCGGCGGGAAGTCCCAGCCGGTCAACAGCTCAGGAAGTCCCGCGACGGGTGCGCCGATCAGGATCGGGACGCTCCTGCCCACGGACGCCCCGGTCTCTTCGAATCCCGGTGAGCTCGCTGCCATTCGCGCCGCTATCGCCACGATCAACTCGCAAGGGGGGGTCAAGGGACGTCCCTTGCAGCTGGACTATTGCAACGAGAGTAACGACGCCAATAAGGGCGCCGCCTGCGCTCGCACCATCGCCGACAGTCCCGACGTAGCGACCATCGCCGTCATCAGCCCGTTTGCTGGCGCGGCCGTCACTCAGACGCTCTCGGCAGCGGGAATCGCGAATGTCGCCTACCTCGCGCTGACGCCTGAGGAATATGCCGCCAAGAACAACTTCCCGACAGTCTCGGGGGGCGGCTTCTTGCATCCTGCCGCTGTCGCCGGCGCCCTCAAGAACGACAGTTCGCTGAAGAAGGTCGCGGTCATTGCCAATGAGGGGCCGCAGAGCGCGCCGATCGTCGACAACATCAAAAAGAGCATTGTCAATGCTGGCGGAACAGTTGCGGGGACTGTCTTGCTGCCTCTGACGACGATTGCCGACTTCACGCCGTACGCTCAGAAGCTCATCCAGACCGGCGCGCAGGTGACGGTGGTGTCCGGGTCCCAGGCCGTGGCCGTGGGCATTATCCGAGCCGTGAACCAACTCGGCAGCAAGATGGTCTTCACGTCTAATTCCGCGGTCGTCACTGAGGCCGTGGTGAAGCAGCTCGGGTCACTCGCCGAAGGCATGTATCTCGGGTCCGTCACCCCTTGGATCCACGATGGGGCGAGCTATCCGGGCATCAATGATTTCGTTGCCTCGATGAAGGCCGAGCAAGCGCGTGGCGACAGCGACGCCGATCTCGCCAAAGTCGCCCCGTTCGCGACGATGTTCTGGCTGAACACGCTGCAACTGCGCGACGTCCTGACGAGCATCGTCGACAGCGGCAAGGAGATCACCCGCGCGTCGGTGCTGGCCGCCATGGGCACCGCCAAGAACCTCAAGACTTACGGCGTGGTCAACACGCCCTGGACCCCGACGGCCTACCAGACGGCTATCTCGGGATTCGGGAACGTCTCCATCACGGAGGCCTACTTGCTCACGGTCAAAAATGGAGAAGAAGTTCTGGTCAACAAGAACACCATCGACGTGACCCAGTACCTGAAGTAGATCACCGCATCATGCCCGACTCGATCATCGAGGCTCGCGGGCTGACGCTGGGGTATGGGGCGGCGAACGTTGTCGCGAACCTGGATCTGGAAGTGCGGCGTGGAGAGGTCGTCGCATTGCTGGGGGCGAACGGGGCTGGCAAGTCCACGACCCTTTTGGGGCTCGCGGGTGTGTTGCGGGCGAGGGGTGGTGAGGTTCGGATCAAGGGCGAGAGATCTCGCTTTCCGCTTCACCGCCGGGCCAGAGGGGGACTCGGGTTCGTCGGCGAGGGGCGCTCGGTCTTTATGAATATGAGCACTCTTGACAATATTCGCGTGGCCGGCGTCGCGCCGGCGAGGGTGTTTGCGTTGTTTCCGGAGTTGGAAGCGCGCGCGCGAGTGAAGGCGGGCATGCTCTCCGGTGGCGAGCAGCAGATGCTTGTGTTGGGCCGTGCGCTTTGCCGCGCGCCAAGTGTGCTCATGCTCGATGAGCTATCGCTGGGGCTTGCGCCGATGGTCGTTGATCGGCTGTTTGCTTCGGTGCGGGATGCGGCGGATGCGGGAGTGGGTGTGCTGCTTGTGGAACAGCAAACGTCTAGAGCACTCGCGATAGCGGATCGTGCGTATGTTATGCGTCGGGGCTCTGTCGTCTTGTCTGGTACGGCATCCGAGCTGGCCTCTCGTGCTGTTGATATTGAGGCGGCCTATCTCGGGGCCGTTGAAGGTTGGAGCCCCACGGACCAGACGGCGGATGACGCCCAATGAAAGATCTTCTGCAGTTCGCACTTCTAGGACTTGGCGCCGGCGCAGCTTATGCGCTTCTCGGGCAGGGCATTGTTCTGGTCTACCGTGCAACGGGCGTAATTAACCTGGCGCAGGGCTCTCTCGCAATGTTCGGAACGTACTTGTTCTTCGAACTGCGGAAGGCGCACTGGTCGTATGTTGAAGGTATGTCTGCAGCGTTTATCGCGACAGGCCTTATCGGCATATTGATCTACCAGGTAGTTATGCGGCGCATGCGTCATGCGTCTCCTCTCGCGCGTACTGTGAGTACTCTGGGAGTTTTAGCAATCCTGCAATCGATTGCCACGATGCGTTATGAAGCGAACTTTGAGTCGATTCATGTTTCGCTCCCTCATCAACTTTTACGGCTGGGGTCTCTCGTTATTCCGGCTGATCGTTTATGGCTTACGGGGATAGCGCTGGCGATATCGACCGTCTTGTTCATGGTTTCGCGCTTCACGCCGGTCGGCCGCGGAACGGCGGCGGTGTCCGAGAACGAGATCGCCGCCGCTGCTTTGGGGTGGTCCCCGGACACCATCGCGACGGCGAACTGGTTTCTAGGTTCCGGGCTCGCAGCAATCGCAGGAATTCTCATCACGCCGATGAGCGGGTTGAGCGTCATCACCCTGATGACCCTGATCGTGCCGGCGTTGGCGGCGGCGCTAGTGGGAGGATTCCGATCTTTCGCTTGGACCGCAATCGGCGGTCTGGGGATCGGGGTGCTGCAGTCCGAGGCCGGAAACTACATCACGGCGATTGGTTGGCGAGACGCCATCCCATTCTTGGTGATCGTGGTCGTGCTCATTGTGCGGGGTACTGGTCTGCCGCTCAGGGGTCACTTGATCGAACGACTTCCTAGTCTCGGGACCGGACGTGTGCGTCTACTTCCGCTCATAGTGTGTGTCGCGCTGACCGCCATTCTTATTAGTCTCGTCTTTCCGACGTCGTGGGTGGATGACTTCACTGTCTCCTTCGTCGTCGCGATTATGCTGCTATCTGTCGTCGTGCTCACGGGCTACGCGGGGCAGATCTCGCTCGCGCAATTCACCATCGGGGGGCTGGGAGCTCTCTTCGCCGCCCGTCTGGTCCAAGCTCACTGGTCGTTCCCTGCTGCGGCAATTATGGCTGTGGCGATGACCGTTGGCCTGGGTATCGTTCTGGGCCTCCCGGCGCTCCGCACGCGCGGCGTCAATCTAGCGATTGTGACCGTGGGCCTCGCCGCCGGGGTTGTATCCGTAGTTTTCACTAACTCGCGGTTCATGGGCGGCGCGGCCGGCACCCCTATCGGTGCTGTGAGCCTATTTGGTATTCCTATTGACTACGTCGGGCACCCTCGCATCTATAGTGCAGTCTGTTTGGCCGCGCTCGTCGGTGCCGGCATCTTCGTGTGCAATATCCGCCGAACGAGTGTCGGCAGGCGCCTCATCGCGGTCCGCACGAATGAGCGAGCGGCCGCATCCTTGGGCGTCAACGTGTTCGAATCCAAGCTCTACGCGTTCGCGGTTGCCGCCGGACTCGCGGGGCTGGCAGGAATTCTTTACGGGTTTCGTGGGTCGACCGTCGTGTATACGGACTTCGATGCCTTCCACTCAATTACCGTCGTGATGTTGGCGACCGTCGGCGGAATCGGCTACGTCATCGGCGCCACGCTCGGCTCGACACTCGCTGCCGGCGGTGCCGGAGTCATCATCTCCCAAGCCATATTCGGCTCAAACGCAGACCAGTGGCTTGCGCTGATCGGCGGAGCCACCCTTCTACTGCTGCTGATGCAGGATGCCGACGGCATGGCCCGCAAGAACGTCGAAATGGTCGCTGCTGCGGCGCACTTGGTCCGCCGACTCACCCGCAGACCGGACGGCGACACCGCACCTAACAGTCCACACGTCGCTACCTCGACATCTGACAACGTCAGTGATCGGACGGACCGAATCGCAGTACCAAAGAAGGTGCTCGCGGTCCGCGGTCTAACAGTCCGTTTCGGCGGCACGGTCGCCGTGGACTCGGTCGATCTTGACGTGAATCCCGGAGAAGTCGTCGGCCTCATCGGGGCTAACGGCGCCGGAAAGACGACATGCATCGACGCGATCACCGGCTTCGTACGGCCGACAGCCGGAACCGTCGAGCTGGGCGGACAGAGGATCGAGTCGTGGCCGGCTCATCGCCGCGCCCGCGCGGGGCTGACTCGCTCGTTCCAATCGCTGGAGCTGTTTGATGACGTGACGGTGCGCGAGAACCTCTTAGCGGCCACCGATCGAAGAGATCGGAAGTCCTTATTCTTTGAACCGCTACTCGTACGTGAGACAAGTCTGCCTCCCGCCGCCGTCGCGGCGATCCAAGATCTGGAGCTGGCGGCGGACCTCGAGCGCAAGCCCGACGAATTGCCCTACGGGCGACGTCGGCTGGTGGCAATCGCGCGTGCTATCGCCGCTCAGCCGTCGATACTGCTGCTCGACGAACCCGCAGCCGGTCTAAGTGACTCTGAATCCGCTGAGGTAAGCCAACTAATTCGTCGGCTTGCCGACGAGTGGGGCATAGGCATCCTGCTCGTCGAGCATGACATGTCAGTGATCATGGGCACCTGCGACCGTGTCGCTGTCCTCGAGTTCGGCCGCCTGATCGCGTTGGGAACACCCGACGAGGTACGAAGAAATTCCGCCGTTCGCCAGGCGTACCTAGGCACGGACATTTCCGAGGAACCGCGGGCCGACACGAGGACGCTGGACGACGCGTCGGCCCGAGGGATGAGCACGAACGGTCCGCTCATCTGAGTCGCGTCGAGTTGCTCGCGGTACAAGTTTCGCCTGGAAAGTGATGCACGTTGGAGACCTATGAAAGGCGGTCACGTAGAATGGAACTACCCGATTACGAGTTCCTTCCGCCCGCCCCTCGTGGCGGCCGTTCGGGCTGGGGTCTGTTTGGTAGCGAGGACTCTCTCGGCCTGATGAATCTAATCGGTCCTGAGGAGACCTTGGCCGCGGTCCAGGTTGTCCGGTCGGGCGAGGTGATCCCGCTCAACGCGTCGCTCAGCTTTGCCTCGCCCCCGTTGTTCGGTCGCGCACCGCTGGCTCTTGATCTTCAGACCACAGCGAAGGGCCGGGCCGTCGAGGACGTCTACAACGAGTTCAATCCGAGCGCGTCCTCTCAGTGGGATGCACTCGGACATGTAGCCTACGATCTCGACGCGTTCTACAACGGCGCTTCTTTGTCCGACGTGCTAAACGAGGGACGGAATAGCATCGCGCATCTGGCCCAGAAGGGCATTGCAACTCGCGGTGTTGTACTAGACCTCGAATCAGTAGCGCGGGAGCGCGATGCGTCGTACTCGCCGGGAACGTCATTCTCATTTACGGTCGATGACCTCGAGAAGGCTCGGGCCTACGCCGAAGTCACCTATCGGCAAGGCGACATCATTGTGCTCCGCACTGGATTCCTGCGGTGGTATCGGTCTTTATCAGCCCGGGACAGGGAACTTGTCGCAGACGCTAGGGAACTGCGAGCATGCGGTCTCGAGCATACAGAACGAATGGCGGAATACCTGTGGAATAGTCATGCCGCAGCTGTCGTCGCGGATTGCCCGTCGCTGGAAGTTTGGCCAATGGACTACAGCGCCGCCGAGTTCCCGTTCGGATCGTTGCATCGAATACTGCTAGGGCAGTTCGGCATGTGGATCGGCGAGCTGTGGGATCTTGACAAGCTGGCCGATCGTTGCGCCGAGATCGGTCGGCACGAGGTTCTCATTGCCAGCGCACCGTTGAACGCCGACGGTGGAGTCAGCTCACCGGCAAATGCCTTGGCCATATTGTAGTTGTGGCATCGAAATCCTACGGACCGGCGCGAATACCAGACACTCACTGCGTGCTCGCGTCCAGGCGCGGGCGCCAGCTTAGCCATACGAGCAAAGCTCGCATCAGCAGCCGCGAGGATCGCGTCCTCAGTTCCTCCCTGCGGCAGAGCCGCGAGCCCCCGCTCATAGGCCTACTGTCCTCCCTAGCAATCAGTCCGCTGAGCGCGCCGACGCCTCAAAGGCTTCGTGTTCCATCTCGGCAAGCTTGCAGCGAAGGGGATCGAATCGATGGCCCAGCGGACGACCTCGGTACGCCGGACCGTCGATGCGCATCGAGCGATGCTGGCGGAGCGAATCAACTCGATCGCTATCGAAGACCGCAGACAGCGGAATCGTCACCGTAACCGTCTGTTGCGTCTGGATCGTGCTATCCGAAAGGACGCCCTGGGGCCATTGGCGGGGGTCGGTGCCGGGTCGGTCGGCTGGATTTCGAACGTCGACGCGCAGCGATCGTCGAGTCCGTTACGGCGGTGCACGGCCGCGGTCAAGTCTGGGGTACGCCGAAGGGGCATGAGCGCCGGGACGTCCCGATTCCGAGGTTTCTGCTCGACGAGCTCGCCCAGCACGGTCGAGAGAAGTCTGCCGACGACCTGGTCTTTCCCGGGGTGCGTGGCGGGAGAGCCATGCGGGCCGCGACGTTTGCCCGCACGGGGTTCCGTGCCGCCGCGACCTCGATCGGGCTCCCAGGATTGCACCCTCATGAGCTTCGACACACTGCAGCGTCGCTGGCCATCGCGTCGGGTGCGGACGTGAAGGTCGTCCAGCAGATGCTGGGCCATGCGTCCGCGGCAATGACTCTGGACCAGCACGGCCACCTATTCGGTGACCGCCTCGACGAGGTGGCGGATGCGATGGAAACCACTGGCTTGGGGCGAGCTACGCCCTCACCGACTTCTGATGTGTACCCGTTGTGTACCCGCCGAGGCCTTCGGAAGCCCGACGGCCTTCGCAGACCCGGCTAACCGCCCTCTGACCTGCGACGATACGAAGTACCCCCAACGGGGTTCGAACCCGTGTTACCGCCTTGAAAGGGCGGCGTCCTAGACCACTAGACGATGGGGGCGGGAGCCTCATGAGGCGCCTTTGAAGCTCTCGGAGCATACGGGACGTGTCGAAGAGCCGCCAACTGATCCGAGCTCGACCTGGTGTCGCGAACCTGTCACAAACGATGCATCGACCGGACACAGCGCATCCTCAGGTTCGGTGACGAAGCTCTGTTCAGACGCGGAACGCGGGTAGGAGGCTCGACATGAACGATCGCGACCGGGCGGCTGCGCTGTCCTGGCGAGCACGCGGCCGTCGTCAACTCGTCACAGGCACCGTTGCACTCTCTGTCCTGAGCGGCCTCGCCGTCGGTGGCGTTGCAGTGATGGCTTCGGGCGAGGGCGCCGCCGCGTCCGCGACATCTGGGACCCAGTCGACCGATGACCCGACCTCCAGCGGATCCTCCGGATCGGTGACCCAGTCGCACCGCTCTGGGGTCGCTAGGTCGTCGGGCTCATGACCGTTTCGGTCCAGTCGCTCGAGCGCGCCGCGACCTGGGACGGCCGTGCGCTCGGTGTTGACGTTCGTCTTGTCGTGACCGACGCCGGCACCATCGACACGGCGCGCGACATCCTGCTACGCGAACTCGACGAACTCGACCGGGCTTGTAGCCGCTTCCGCCCGGACTCTGAGATCGCCACGATCGACCGAGCTCAGGGACGCCGAGTGCTGATCAGCCCGCTGTTGACGGAGGCGATCGGCGTCGCACTCGATGCTGCTCGCGGGACAGCCGGCGACCTGGATCCGACACTCGGCCAGGTCATGTCGTCGCTGGGATACGACCGGGACTTCGCCGCAGTACCCGTCGACGATCCGGCCGCGCCTGTTGTGGTGCGGCATCGGGTGAACTGGACAGCCGTCGAACTCAATCCGGCGGCGTGCACGGTTCGGGTTCCCGCCGGCGTACATCTCGACCTCGGGGCGACCGCGAAGGCGTGGGCGGCGGACCGCGCCGCTGCCCGTATCCGTGACGTCGTTGGCGGCTCGGTTCTGGTCGGCCTCGGTGGTGACATCGCGCTCGCCGGGGAGTCGCTTGCCGAGGGCTGGCCGATTCAGGTGCAAGACCGCCCCGACGGCTCGGATCCCGGGGACGCCGACACCGCCGGCCCGACGCAAACCGTTGCCGTCCACACGGGCGGACTTGCGACATCGAGTACGACGGCGCGGAGGTGGCGACGTGGGGGCGAAACCATGCACCATCTCCTCGACCCCCGGACGGGCGCGCCGGCAGTCACGCCGTGGCGGACCGTATCGGTTGCAGCGCCGACGTGTCTCGCGGCCAATATCGCCAGCACGACCGCGATCATTCGCGGCGTGATGGGGCAAAAATCTTTGCAGGACAGCGGTTTCGCGGGCCGCCTCGTCGATCACGGCGGTCGCGTCACGACCGTGAACGGATGGCCGATGCCGTGAATGCTCTTTGGTATGCCAGCCGGGGCACAGGCGTCGTCGCGCTGCTGGTGTTGACCCTCGTGGTCGTGCTGGGCGTTCTCGCCCACCAGGGCAAGCCATTTCCGGGAACTCCGCAATTCGTCGTGACGGGTCTGCACCGCAATGCGTCTCTCCTTGCGATGTTTCTGCTGGTGATTCACATCGTGACGATCGTGTTCGACACCTACGCGAAGGTCGGCTGGATCGACGTCGTCATTCCATTCCGGTCCGACTTCGAGCCGTTTTGGATGGGAGTCGGAACGCTGTCGGCGGAGTTGTTCGCGGCCGTCGTCGCGACCAGTTTGTTACGGGGCATGCTGGGCCGGCGGACCTGGCGGGCGGTTCACCTGCTCTCGTACGCCGCGTGGCCGATGGCGTTGGGCCACACCCTGGGAACCGGCACCGACGCCGCGGCTCGGTGGATGCTCTTACTCAGTGCTGCCTGCATCGCGGTCGCGGTGGCATCGGTCGTCTATCGGCTCGTGGAACCGCCGGGACCGGAGGTCACCTCATGACAGCCGCGCCCGTCACGGGTATGGCGCCGCGACTGTTACGCGGCGCGGGCGCCGACGTATCACTGGCTGAACATCGGCGGATGCACGGTGATCTTCCGGATATAGCACCCGAGTGGCTGTTGCGGGCTGTCGACGACAGCGGACTGACAGGTCGCGGCGGAGCCGGCTTCCCTGCCGCGCGCAAGCTTCGATCGATCGCCGGACGCAAGAACTCGCTGATCATCGCAAATGGCGCCGAAGGTGAGCCGGCCAGTGCGAAGGACGTGTTCTTGATGCGGCGCCTGCCGCACCTCGTCCTCGACGGTCTTCAAGTGGTAGCGGACGCGGTGGGCTCGAACGAGGTATATCTCGCGGTCGCCTCGAATCCGGCCCGGCACCGGCTTGATCTCGCGATTGCAGAGCGAAACGCCGCCGGGGTCGATCGGGTCCGGGTGCGCGTCCTACCGGTGCCTGACGTTTTCCTCGCCGGTGAGGAGTCGGCATTGGTGAACGCGGTCGAGGGCCGCGCATCGCTACCTCGGTCGACGCCGCCTCGCGTCTTCGAGAAGGGTGCTTTCGGGCGGCCGACGTTGGTGCAGAACGTTGAAACGCTCGCCCACATCGCCTTGATCGCCCGGCACGGTGCCGCATGGTTCCGAGAGGTCGGAAGCGTCGAGGATCCCGGTTCGATGCTGGTTTCGATCTCTGGAGCCGTCGCGCGACCCGGCATCGCTGAAGTTGCCAGGGGATCGTCGATCGAGCAGATCATCGCTGCCGCAGGCGGTTTGCGCCACGCGGTGCAGGCCGTCCTGGTCGGGGGATACCACGGCACCTGGCTTACTCCCACCACGATGGACTTCCGCCCGGGGGCAGGGGTCGTGGTCGCCCTCCCGACTGACGTGTGTGGACTGGTTGAGACTGCGCGGGTCGTGGCGTATCTGGCTGACCAAAGCGCACAGCAATGCGGTCCCTGTCTTAACGGGCTTCCGGCGCTTGCCTCTGTTCTGGGTGAGATCGCCCGTGGCCGCTCGGGTGGCCGGGCCATTGGGCCACAGGTTCGTCGCGCTACGGAGTTGGCAGCCCTCGTCGAACGTCGCGGCGCGTGCCATCACCCCGATGGAAGCGTGCGGTTCATCCGAAGCGCACTGTCGATGTTCGAGACTGAGATCGACCTGCATGCCCACGGTCGATGTTCAGCGACGGACCGCCGTCCCTTCCTCCCCACTCCCGGCGTCGGCGGCGCCCGGTGAGCACCTACGTCGAGATCGACTGGATCGCCTGCGACGGTAGGGGAATCTGTTCGGAGCTCGCCCCCGAAGTTATCGAGTTGGATGAGTGGGGCTACCCGATCATTCCGGCGGCGGCCGTGCCGGCCGAGCTGGAGAAGACCGTACGGCGGGCCGTCAAGGCATGTCCGACGCTCGCCCTGCGGCTGGCCACTAGAAGTGGGTGAGCGCCGCCTGTGGTGCGGAGACTTTGTCCGGTGCGCTGACGAGAAACGCCAAGATCTGGGCACCCGTCATCGGCCGCGCGAACAGGTAGCCCTGCGCCAACGTGCATCCGAGGCGGCGTAGCACCTGCAGTTGGTCGGGGCGCTCGACGCCCTCGGCAACTACCTGCAGGTCCACGTCTTGCCCAAGCCGGATGATCGTCCGGAGGAACTTCACTTGCCGGACGTCGGTTTCCAGGCGCTCGATGAATGAGCGATCGATCTTGACGCAGTCCAGCTCGACCGAATGTAGCTGCGACAGAGAGGAATAGCCGACGCCGAAGTCGTCGAGGGACACACGAACGCCGAGTGCGCGAAGGCTGTCGATGGTCGACTTCGCTGCATCGATGTTCGCGAACAAGCCAGTCTCGGTGATCTCGATGCACAGTTGGTTGGGGTGCAACTGGTACCGGTCGATCATGGCGCGGATCGTCCGCTCCAGGCTGGGGGTGCCGATCTGCTGCGGCGGAATGTTCACTGCCACAGGCATTTTCTCGTAGCCCGGAATCTGGGTGCAGGCGACGGCTTGCTCGCAGGCGCGCTGGATGACGTATTCGGTGAGGTCGTTGATGACGCCGGTCCGTTCCGCGACCGGGATGAACACATCCGGCGGGATGCTCTGGCCTTCATGCGTCCACCGGGCCAGGGTCTCGATGCTATGTACGGCGCCGGTGGCCAGTTCGACGATTGGCTGGAAGGCGACCTGCACTTCATTCGTCGCCAGCGCGCGGGCCAACGCCGCCGAAAGTTGCTTGTCGCTCAGCTCGAGCAGCGACATTCCTTCGCGGAAGACTTCGATGCGGCCCTTACCGCCGCGCTTCGCCGCGTACATCGCCGTGTCCGCCCGAGTGACCAACGTGTCCGCCGTGGCCGACGCATCGGAGTCGAGCGAGACGATGCCGAGGCTGGCCGTCACGGTGATGCGTTGATCCGCGACGGAGAACGGCGGCCGGAGTGCTTCGGTGATACGAGCAGCCGTGCGGGAAGGGTCCGAAAAACCTTCGACCAGCACCGCGAATTCGTCGCCACCGAGCCGCGCGACGGTGTCGCCGCTGCGGGTAGCAGCGGTGATTCGTTCGGCGACGTGACCGAGAAGCTCGTCGCCGACGCGGTGACCGAGAGTGTCATTGACGATCTTGAAGTCGTCGAGATCCAGGAAGATCACCGCGACCGGCCGCATATCCCGCGCGTGCAGGTCAATTGCGTGTGCCAGCCGGTTCTGGAATAGCGCCCGGTTTGCGAGGCCCGTCAGGTTGTCGTGAAACGCCCGGTGATGCAGCTCCGCTTCGCGGGCCGCGAGATCGGACGTCAACATCAGGTTCGCGCGGAGCGTCACGTACTGCCGCGCGAGGAGCAGGAGAACGAGGACTGCACCGAAAGTAAGCTGCGCACCGTTCGGGCCTTGGCCCGCGATCGCCATAGCGACGGTCACCACGAAAGCCGCGAGGAACGGCACGTACGGAATGAAGCTCGGGACAGTCGGTTCCGCTGTTTCGGTTGACGCTCTGGCGACCTCGGCGGTGGGTTGATCTGTGGCGAGGGCGCCAAGTGCGATCAGTCCGAATCCGACGAACCAGCCGAGGTCGCTGGCCCCGCCCGTGTAGTGGGCGGCCGCCTGCAGGGTTGCGAACAGGCTGTCGGACACGCTCAGTGCGATAAATCCCATTGCCACGAAGAGCAGCGAACGGCGGCCTGAGGCGACTCGCCCGAGCGTCAGCATTGTCAGGATCAACACGCTGACGTCGGTCAGGGGATAGGCGAGCGAGATCACGTAGCCAAAGCTGTCTTCGGTGTGGTTGCCGGTGATCGGGCCGAGGACGCCGATCCAGACGATCAACGCAAACGCGGATGTGGTCGAGACCGCGTCGAAGGTCCGCTTGGCTCGTGATTCGCGGGTTTGATCCGTCGGGTAAAGGAGGACCGCCGCACTGGCTGCTACGCCGAAGGTGAGGAACCCGATGTCGGCGAACGACGGGAAACGTGCGCGTCCATCGATGAGTTCGTACCAGCACCAGATCAGTTCGCCAGCCGCCCAGGCCGCGCAACCGATGCTCAAGACGAGCCAGGACTGACCTCTCGCAGAGTCCACTGCACGGGACCGCCGGTAAGTACAGATGGCCGCGAAGCCGGCGGCCGCTGCCTCGCCGAGGTCGTTGTACCAGAGTGCGAACGTCGTGTCGCCGAAGCCGACGATGATGACGACCGATGCCAGCAGGAGAGCGGCTACTGCGGCAAGTGGGATGCGGGCGACGAAGCCGTCGCGTCCCACAACCGCGTTCGTCATCTGCGCAACCCGCCTTCCGAAGCCGACTGGCTAGCTGCGTCGCTAGCGCCCATGTCATCGGCAGATCAGTTCCCTGTCCTTAGTCGGTCAAGATCACTTTCCAGCCGGCTGCGGGCCCTTCGCGAGGTGCAACCCGCGATGCCCGCAACGGACGGCCCGCTTGTCGTCGACGCGGGGGACGGCGGCTATGCGCCGGCGGAAGTCCGCCCGTACCGTCGCGGAACTCGAGCTGGTCGGCGTATCCGCCATCGAGATGGCGGACCGCGCCCCCTCGCGCGCAGGCTCACGAAAGCCGGCGTCCGCCGATGGGCACGACCGATCCCGTAGTGCTGAAGGCGAACGACGTACGACTGCGGTACCACGACTTTGTGCCGTTTCCACATGGCCGTCCAGGCTGTTACGACGGAATGCGTCACGTACGGGCCGAGGATCCTCTGCCGCCGCGAGCGGACGACCCTTGACGTGCCTCCCCGGCTCTCATCGACGAGTTGACTCGCCGTGCCGAGTACCTGGAATGGAGCGCCCGGTTCGAGACTTCGTAGCCAGGCCTCCCTTGCCGCGGCAGCGCGCCGACTACCGGTAACGTTGTCGTGGGCATCGGTCGTTCTCGGCACGCCCGGGGCCGTTAGCTCAATTGGCAGAGCAGCGGACTTTTAATCCGCGGGTTCAGGGTTCGAGTCCCTGACGGCCCACCGCAAACATGCAGATGAATCACCTTTCCCGACGCGGATCCCAACGGCCAGCCTCCGGTGATTGTCACAGAAGTGTCACAGTCGGCCTGGGATCTCAGCTGGGTCAAGACGCGAGAGCTGAAGCACATGCCGATGCTCGTTACCTCCGCGCGCCCGAGCCTCTGGAACGCGGAACCGGCTTCGTTAGGGGGATCGTCTCGACGTAATACGAAATGGTGCTTCCCTGCGTATTTTAGTTTGACTCCGTCGTATGATCCATGTAATCTTCCGTCATGGCTAATAGCAAAGACGGCGGAAGTCGTCCATTCAGGGACAAGATCGACCAGATCCGCACCACCCGCAAGCTGCGCTACTCCGACCTTGCGAACGAGTCGCAGGACGCTCGCTCGTCGGCGTGGTTCAACAAGCTGATCACTGGCGAGCGCTGGGATGTAAGCCCTCCGGATTGGAGCACCATTGACCGCTTTGCGGCTCTGATGGGGACGACCCATGCCCATGTCTGCCAGATGATCGCGGAAGAGTGGTACGGCGTCATCGCGATTGAACAGAGCTCTTCGCGTGTTCGAGAGTTAGCGTCCCGGCTTGACGCTCTCGAACCAGATGACTATGTGTACGTGGAACGGCTCGTCATGAGGCTCCTCCCAAGTGATTGAGGACGGCACTCGGGTCCTCGACGACCTCGCCAGATCGTCACGATTCGGGAGCCTCGAGGCGTTGCTCGCCGCGCATACCCTCTTCCTTCATCCCGATGTCGTGAAGCAGACTCGGGGCCGTGCTGTCGTGCCCGTGGTGCGCGACTTCGCTCGGCGCGGAACGGCAGGGCAATTGCCGGATGGGCGCAGGGTTGTCTTTTGTGATAACTCGACTCCGCGTGACCTATTCCTATGGTCAAGCGGCTCGAAAACAGCACGGGACGTGCAGTACAACCACGTTTGGCCAGGGACAAACACGGACCCGGATGCGTACACCGCCTTATGGAACCTGTGTGTGACGCCTGCTTTCTTAGCAAGATTGACTGACCGTGGCGCGCTCATGGCGCTCGTGCAATACCGAGCTTTCACGCTCTTCGGGGACGTCCTGCCGATGAAGTGGCGCCCGAACGAGAAGCCAGAGGGATACGACTCTCTCGAAGAGTGGTGGCTGGGACCTGCGGGGGCCGTTAAAGATCTTGAAGCCGCACTCCGTAGTCGGATGGCGCGTCGGCCGCGAAGCCGTGCGTCCCTTGCTGCAAGCCACATTTGCTGGCTCTTCCATCCGGATGGACCCGATGAGACGTTGGGGCTGGGCTGGGTGGGAACGCCAAGCTCAACCCGTGGCGCAGTCCGAGACGCCTAGGGAGCGCGAGCTGCAGGGCTTGGACGACCGCTCGTTAGGCCCCGGGCGATCGACCGTTCAGCGCTGCAGCAAGCGCCTCGGCGGCGACGCTCAGGCCTGTGGCGTCTGCATGGCTGTACACCGAGCGCATCACGTACTCGTCATGGCCGTGAAATGCCGCGACGATGTGGTCTGGCACCTCGGCGTCACGCATTGCGGTCACCGAACTGTGGCGGGCCGCGTGGAGCGTCACAGACGGGACTTTCGCAGCGACACAAGCCTCTTTCCAGAGATCCGTCCAACGCTCGGGCCGCATCGGTTCCCCGGCTGCGTCAACGGCCAGATAGCCGGAGCGAACTTGTTCCGCGCCGAACTCTGCGAGCTGCGCCTCACGAAGCCTATGGAGCGCCGCGAGCAGGTCAGAAGACAGCGGCAGGGTCCGAGTACCCCGTCGCGTCTTGGTCGGCGTTTCGATCGTGCGCTTGCCGTCGACGTCTACCCGGCCTCGCTCGATTCGTACCGTCCTGCTGTCGAGGTCAACGTCAGACCATTTGAGCCCGAGTACTTCTGAGCGCCGGAGACCGTTGAGCGTTAGTAACCAGCACGGATATAGCCGGTCGGTCGCAAAATGCTGACAAAGTTTCCCCAGGTCCGCCCGCGACAATGCCTCGCGTTGTTTCGCTTCCCGGCCTGCGGCCTCGACCCTCGCGGCCGGGTTACGACCGATCAAGCCGTCGTGTACCGCGTCATTGAATACGCTTCGGAGCACGAACAGCACAAGCGAAGCTCGGCGCTTGGAACGTCCTGCGGTACTCAGCCTTTCGACTACCTGCTCGACGTCGGCTCGTGTGACTCTCGCTAGCGCCTTATCTCCGAAAGCCGCATAGGCATGGGCAAGGCAGCTCGCGTAGGAACGTGACGTGACTTCACGTACCCTCCGAGCTCTGATTGCGAGCCACGTCTCGGCGTACTCCTTGAACGTCTGTCGAGTCTGAGCAATGAGTAGGCCGCGCTCTCGGTCGGTCTTATGCGTCGCGACATGCGTACGGGCGTCGCCAAGGGTCCGGTGTGTCGAACGCAGTTGTCGACGCTTGCCGTTTGGGAACGGATCGCCGTCGAGCACGACGCGATAGCTCGGCGTGCCGTCTTGCTTGATCACTAAGCGGATCGGTTCGCCGTCTCTCGGTTGTGCGATCTTCACGGCTTACGCTCCTTTGGCGAGCAACCGGTGCGCCGTCGTGCTGTCGAGCACCCGGCGAATCGTCGAGGCGTGCCACTTGCCGCCGGTAGCGGTCGGGACGCCATCGGCCGTGAGTCGGCCTGCGATCTCTGTTAGTCCTGAGCCGTTCGCTCGCTCGGCAATGATGCGCGCGACAACCTGCTCGGGTAGGACGGGCTTACGTCCGATGTGGACGCCTTCGGCGCGGCGCTGAGCCATTCCCTCTCGGGTGCGCTGCCCAATCACCTTGCGCTCGTACTGAGCGACGCTCGCGAGGACATGGGCCATCAGGTCGCCCGCCGGCGTTGACGTATCGACGCCGAGATCGAGAGCGACGAGCGACCAGCCTCGGCGCTGGGACCGGGCCATCAAGCCGGCGAAGTCGCCCACGCTGCGGCTCAGTCGATCAACACGCAGCACGAGCAACACGTCGGCCTCGCCTTGGTCGAGCCGTTCGAGCGTTCTCAGCAATCCGGGCCGGTTCTCAATGGCCTTTGCGCTGTAGCCCTCGTCGGCGACGATCTCCACGTCCCAGCCACGCCGGGCTGCCTCCGCAGTCAACATCGCGCGTTGAGCATCGAGACTCGCGCCCTCGTCCGCCTGCTCGGTCGTACTCACACGCACGTACGCGAGCGCCAGCGGGGGCGTGCGGTCAGCGCGGCGGGCTCTAGGCGCGGTCATGGTACCAATCTTATACAAAGGGTTCGGTTTGTGTATCACTGGGCGGTTTGCTCAGCTTTTCTGCGGCTGATTCGAGGCCGAGCGCCGCCCCGAGGACGCGTTGACGGGAGGCTTCGTCATGGCCTCCGCGCGTGGGTAGGGCATCGAGCAGTCGCCGAAGCAGCCGCGCTGCCTCACTCGCAGTATCAGGACTCATCGGGGAGGATCGATCCGGCGTTGGGCAAGAGCGCACTCCTCGGACTCATGCGCTTTCCGGCCCGTCGCGGTGCGGCCGGACTTTCGATGTGCCTTCAGCTCGCGCTCGATGGCGGCGGCCTCGTGGTCGACCAAACTGGCCATCTGCCGCATGTGTTTCGCGATACGCCGAAGATCCTTCGGATCCGACCAATGACGCACGGCCGGTGACCACAGCCACTCCTCGTGGGCCCAGGGCGAACGGGCCGCCGCAACTATTGCCTGCTCCTTCGCCCGCTCCTTCTCGGCCCGCTGCAGATGAAGAACGACGTTTGCCATCGCGATGCGTCGCTGTCCTGCGGCACGCACGGCCCGGTTGGCGCCGTGGTAGCGGCAGATCGCCGCGCCACGGACCGGAGCATTCCCACACCGCTTGCCGGTGCTCTTCGCTGTCGCAGTGCAACGCACGCGAGGGTTTCCACTCGTCATTTCGGTTCTTCCATGAGGTGGGGACCAGTGCTTCTGTTCGTAAGGTTGCGGTTGGGTGCGTTGCTGGGTGAGCCGCCGTCGCCGCATGTGTCACTCGCCACTCGGTGTCCTAAAGGGACACACCGAATGGCGCGCCCCGGTGCACCGAATCGGTGAAATGCACCGAATCGCGTTGAATTCACGGTTCATCGCGCAGCTGCTTCCTTGCGTTGTACTTCGCCCGCGCGGCATCAAACTTGGCGTTGTCGCCGAGCCCGTAGTGCAGCTTGGCATTGCCTTTGTCCAGCCGCAGGATTAGGCCAGTCGTGACCGCGTCCTCGAGCGCTGCTCTGACTGCCTTGTTGTCTCCCCCGACTCCCCGCTCGACCGAGCCGGACGTACAGGCAGGGTGTCCGTTGACGTACCTCACGACTTCCTGCACGAGCGCGTCGCTCGCGACGGTCTTACGGCTCCCGGAATCCGGATCGAAGGTTAGGTGCCGCGAACTGCTGTTGTACGCCAGTTGTCCTTCTGCGACATCAACGTCGCGTCCGTAGGCAGAGAAGAACCTCGGCGAAGCCTCTTCGCCGGAGGTCGCGCGGGTGAGCTTCCACAGCGCGTCCGGCCAGTCCAGGAGCCGCGAATCACCGCGCGAACGCTCGCCGGTATGGCCCATGTGGTGCACAAGAAGCGCCTCACCAATCCCGGCGAGCTGGCAGAACTCGTCAAGAGCAACGAGAAGCTTCCCTGCCTCGTGGCTTTCGTCGAGACTATGCGCGTCTAGAACCGGTCGCAGACAGTCCAGCAGGAGCACGTCGGCGGGACCGATCAGCCTCGCCCATCTCTCACGGCCTGGCTTGGTCAGGATGTCAAACGTCGATACTGCGCCGCGTAGGCATATCACCGATACCCGGTCGGTGTGTTCGATGCGATGGTCGCGAAGCCACGCGCGCAGCGTGCGCTCGTCGAGCTCGTCGTCGATTAGCACGACGCGGGCCGCCTGTGTCACTTGAAACGCGCCGAGAAAGAGCGCGCCGTCGACCAGCGACCGGATGAGGTTGGCAAGTAGCGTCGTCTTGCCGACCTTGTATTGCGCCGTGAGAAGCACGCGTCCACCGAGCGGCCAAAGTCGATCGACTCGGTAAGGCACGTCCCGGTCCGCCTCGGACAAGAATTCGTCCAGCAACCAAACACGTGGCGTCGCGATCGCCTGCGTTTGCTCCTCGTCCAACAATGCCCGAGCGTCACGGTCCAGGCGAAGCTCCGAAGCTCGCGCGGCGACCTTCGCTTGGTATGCCTTATCCGGTCCATCCGCGCTGGGCCTCGATTCCTCACGCTCGATGTCAATGGGAACTCTTTTTCCGGCAGGGGCCTCGGCGACAATCTCTCGGAGTTCTGCAGGTTTGAGGAATCGCAACTCTTCCAGTTCATGTCCTGCAAGCACGTGATCCACCACGTCATCGCCGTAGCCGTCCGTCACACTGCGAGCTACCCGGACCTTCTCAACCACCCCGCGAATGGCCTGAGCGACCGACAGAGCGTGCTTGTAGCCGTGCTCGTCGTTGTCGGCCACCACCACCACATCGAGCGCCCCACGAAGCTGCTCGGTGTGCTCATCCCGCCAAGCGTCGGTGCCCATGCTGTTGCAAGTAGCGAGCACCCCGCGCACAGCCAAGAACGAAACGCACTTCTCACCCTCGACGACGTAAATCGGATCGGAGTACTCAGCCTCTACGGCTTCTCGAATGGCGGGCAGATTTAGCAGGAGGGGACGGACACCTTTTACCCCATCTTTGTAGGTTCCGCCAACCAGCCGTTGCATGAACTTTCGCGCGCCGGAGGGGAAATCCATCCGGCAGACTTGAAAGACTCCAACGCCCTTCTCGTCTCGGTACGTCCATGTTGTGCTGATCGGCTCAGAAACACTGTCTTTGAGCGCCTTGGAATTCTTGAACCCCAAGCTTTTAAGAATGTCTTGGAATCCATCCTGCCCACAGACAGAGCAGGTAATGACAACGCCAGTACCATCAGCGCGAGGGTCTACGGCGAAACTGGGGTTGGTATCGTCGTGCGAGGGATTGGGGCATGTCCATGCGTTTCCGCCATGCCAAACCGAGCCTGCAGCGAGGAGTGCATCATAGATGCGATCCTCGGCAGAGCCCGGTTTAGCTTTAGGTCGGTCGTGACGATCCCCGCCGTCCCCCTGAACCACTAGGGGTTCTCCTCGACCGTTAACAAAGTCCTAAGCGTTCTCTGGTCATCAATCACTCTGGTTCCCCGAGTTGCTGGGCGATGAAACGATCCAACGCCTTACGAGGAATTCTGATCGACTTCTTGCCGATGCGAACGCTCGGGATCGTCTTATTCTGCACGAATGCGTACGCGGCGCTCCTACTTAAATGAAGTAGATATGCGCAATCCTCCACAGTAAGAAACTGCTTCGAATCGACTTCGTTCGCAGTCTCAGTTTTAGCCTCATTTTTTTGCCTCACAAGTATTTCGACGAAACATAACCACCTACAGAGATAGTAGACGCTCGAGGGAATACGTCAACAAATCATCTGTACGGGCGTCAAAATGGGTAATCCCTTCACGTTATCGAATGAGGTGGACGAGATATTAGCGCGATATTAGGTCCTCGAGCGTCGATTTATCAGCCACAAGTGGCCGGACGACTGCAGCGCGAATTCTGAGGGACCGCTTTGCGCTGTCATTCCGGGTCACAAAGTAAGCGATCGCTACATCGCCCAAAGCCGGATCTGGCCTGGCCAAGCAAGCACGAAAACTGCACGGAAGAAGTCCGGGAGCCCCGGGGCGGCGTACCGGAGGGGCACGGGGAGTGGAGTGTTTCGCGGCAACTAGGCCCCAGGACCCGAGCACAGATGACAGGTCGATGGAGCAAGGCTCGCTTCGCTCGTGATGGATAGACGGGCCCGCACACACTCTGCACATTGAGTCGCGATGAACATCCCGAGGGCCAGCGCTAGCATCGGCGCGTGTTGCACGACCGGCTTACCAACCCGTCGACGTTCGCGCTCGGCGTCATGATCTTTCTCAGCGCGACATTCCTGCTGTTGTTCGTGCTCGAGATCCACGTGGTCCGTGTTCCGGGTGAGTCTTTGTGGCGCCGTCTCGTCGCAATCAAGAGCGGTCGCCGGGATTGGAGTCTCTGCGGACCGTCCTACTGGCTGCTTGCAGTGATGTTCATTTGCGAGCTGGCTGGCACCATGTGGTGCGCGCTACTCGCGGTGCCCGCATACATGTTTCTGGGCTACCGCCTCTTTCGAACAGTGCGTCCCCGGCCGCGCATGCCGTTACCGGCGCTCCAGCACGTCGCCCCTGAGCAAACAGATACCGGCACAGTCCGCGTCATCCGCTAGGTCGTCCCTGCGCGCGGGCGGCGACCCATCTTCAGGTTCGCGAACGGTAGCCGCCCGTGATGCGCCACAAAATCGCTAATCAGCTTCGATTCGACCTGTTCGGCGTCGCCCTCCACTGCCTTCCAGGCAACAAGCAGGTTGGCGTTGTCGGCTAGCTGCCAAATGAAACGACCGCCCCAGTGGCCCGGCTGGCCAGCGCCGTGGAGTCGGTATTCGTCGAGTCGGGTGCGCAGTCCCCGTTTCCCTGTTGCGCCTGCGCTTGCCTTCCCTATGTAGACCACAGCCGACCCGGAGCCCCACGCAAGTCGAAGCCGGTCATCGCTCACCGAAGGGTCACGTCCGTTTCGACGCGCTGCGGGACTGGTCGGCAAGAAGTTCGGGGCGTCGAGACCTTCGCGAACGACGACGTACACACCGGGGAGATCAGGTACTGGGGCGCTGTCTAGCGCGGCGAACGGGACGAAACCGCTGAAACCTTGCGCCTCAAGCCACTCCCTGGTCCACGCAACGTCTTCCACCCGGCGACGATATCGGCGAGCCAGAGCGCGGCTGAGGCGAAGGGACCGACGCCTCACGGGTACGCGTTCGTCCGCGTCACCCGCTAGGGCAGGCTAGGCGCAAACGGATGCTTACGTGGACCGCCGTTGTTCGACGGCGTCGGCTACGCGCGAGCATGCTTGGTCTATCGGCTCGTGCTCCCAAATCCTCACGACGATCCACCCTGCCGCTTCAAGTCGAGCAGTGTCGCTGCGGTCCCGCTCGACGTTTCGGGCCAGCTTCACCGACCAGAAGTCCCTGTTCTGCACCGGATACGTCGCATGCTCGGGGCACACGTGCCAGAAGCAGCCGTCACAGAAGACAGCCACCTTCCACTTGGTGAAAGCGATGTCGGGTCGGACCCGCCCGCCCGGTAGATCAATTCGGTGATCCACCCGATAGCGGAACCCCCGGGTGTGCAGCACACGCCGCAATTTGAGCTCCTGTTGGGTGTTGCTGCGACGCACTGCCGCCATATTCCGCGACCGAGATGCGCTCGGGGCAGTCAGCCGAACTTCTTGTTTAGCCATTCGCGCACTGCCATCTGATCGTCGATCGTGCCTCGGCGTATCTGCGAAAGGAGCCAGATGAGGGACGGTTTTTCGGTCGTGATGTTCTTGGCGCCCTGGTTGCAGGTCGAGCAAAACGTGCGGAGGTTGGACAGCTCGTCTTTGCCACCGAGGCTCTTGTCGACGATGTGCGCTATGTGCAGACGGACCTTTCGACCTGTGTCGGGGTCGATCTCGCCGGGGGTGAGTCCGCACGACTGGCAGGTGAAACCGTTGCGGTCCAAAACTTCGGCACGCAGCTTCTGGGTGATGCCCCGCTGGAAGGTGACGTTCTTGTTCTCAGGTGGCAAGCCGGTCAGCATGTAATGGCCTGGTTTCAGGCTCGCATCATCGTTGTTCGTCGAGATCGGCCATTGCTCTTGCTCACGGAGTTCCCGGACTCGCCGGGCCCACTCGCTGACCGGGGCAGCGACAGCTTGCAGCTGTGCCGCAGTGACCACCTGGCCGATGTTGTCGAGAAAGAACTGTTTGATGCGGTTCTTGGCGCTGTCACGCGTCACGCGACGCTCTGCACCTTCTGCCGCAGATGTCCGAGTACCTGGCGGCCGAGGAACTCGGTGTATGCCGGGGGGATCGCCTCGTTCAGTTCGTTCTTGGTCATCCAGTCGATGCCCATCGCGTCCCGCGCGTTCGCGATCGTGCAGTTGCCGCCGCCAGTCACCTGAACGAAAGAGACGTTCTGGTCCAGCTTGCCGTAGTGCGCTTTGCGCTTATCGTGCGTGAACACGAGGGGATGCTTCCCATGCTCAGGCACATCGAGCCACAGGTTCGATTCGAACAGCCGGTGCCGAATGACGCGCAATCCCTCGAACATCGTGCCGCACAGCACAATCGGATCAAGAAGCGGTGCTCCCTCGACGTTCTCGATGACGTACGGCACGTTGAGGCTCCGAAGCAGGTCCCGAGTGGGTTCGATGAGGCGTGGCCACATGTGCCCGTTGCCGTTGCGCTTCGCGAGGTCCGAGTATGACTGGCATGGCGGCGAAGCGTGCACGGCATCGAAGCCTGCGAGGAAGTCCCTATCGAGCGTAAGAGCGTCTGCCTGGTGGAACTCGAAGGGGTAGTTCGGTTGAGGCGACAGGTCAACTCCGACCACATCGAAGCCCGCTGCGGCGTAGCCGACGCCCGCACCCCCGGCGCAACAAAACAGGTCGAGGAGTCTCGGCTTCGATGACACGCAGCTATCTCACCACGGCCTACCGACAGTTTCCTGGATCTCGGGGGCATGGGCGTGAGCGCGGCCCGCGCAGGATGGAACCCTAGTCTCCGGAATCACACCAGTCCCAGAGGGCTCGCACCCGGCGGCGCCTCATCACTCGGGCGCATGCTGTTCGGCGTCAAGCTGCCTGCGTCTCACAACCGCGAGAGTAGCTCCGTCTTCTTCGTTGCGAACTCGTCTTCGGTGAGAATCCCGCGATCCCGTAGCGCTGCTAGCTTGCTGATTTCCTCGGTGATGTCCATCGGCGATGGCTCTACCTCAGTCGCGCTGGCGACGCCCGAACGTGAATTGATTTTCGCTGCGAAGGCCCTTGCGGCGTCCTCACGGTCCACGTCGACATCGACCGTCTTGCTCCACCCCCGGCCTTCGATGACCAGGAAGCATCGTCGCGTGTCGGAGGCGAGCTTCTTCTGGCCCAGGTAAGGGGCGAGGATCTTTCGGGTAGCAGTGCTCCTAGAGGCGATCGACTTCGTTCCTGAGGTCTCGACAACTGCCCGCGCTCCGTCCAGCGCTCCGCGCCCCTCGGGCCACACAACATCGCCATCGTCGCTGAGGTAGATCACGTAGTGGCCGAACGGGACCACGCTGTTTTCGATCTCGCGAGCCGACAGCCCGTGCTTCGCGGCGATCTTTGCGCGCTGCGCCGCAGCCTTGCCATCCCGTTGCGCCGCCGCATATCCGACCTGGTCCCGAAGCTGAAACTTCAACGCCTCGGCGAAGCCGATTGATCGCCCAGTCGCGTCGTAGTACCTGCCGATCACGTTGTTGAGCCTTGGGGGAGGCTCTGCCTTGTTTTGGGCGCCGCCGGGGTCTACCGCTAGTGCTCCTGCGGCGGACTCAGGATCGAGGTTGCGGAAGAGCCACTCCATTCTTGGCTGCTGCGGCGCCGTGAACGCAATCCTGATGGGCGCGTTCTCGTTGCTGCAAAAGATGCTTAGGCAACCTCGTGACGATTCAGTGGCAGCCGTCCACTCAACGGAACTGACTTCGGACGATGGGAAGGTTCGCGATCCCTGGTCGGTGAAGGTGGTCGCCGTCGCCCCATCGAAGTCGACTCGTCCATCTATGCCTTCGACGGTGTACTTCTCGGTCACGGGTCGATCCTTTCGACGTCCTGGGCGCCTAGTAGCGATGTGGTGATCGGGCCGCAGCTCGAACGAATTCCACCCTGTCTTACCGGTCACACGAGCCCGGCATATTCGTGCGCGGCTTGCACCGAGGATAGCCGCTACTGGTCTCATAGTCTCTGGTCCTGGATGGATCAACGTTGTTCGGTGGGCCAGTCATGGCACCCCGAGAAGTACCGTTCCTAGCCGCGGTTGAGTTCGGTCGTCGAGTTCGGTCTGCCCGCACCGATAGAGGCTGGTCGTTGGAAGTCCTCGCCGATCACGCGGGCCTCCACTGGACCTATGTGGGGTCGGTCGAGCGGGGTCGGCGCAACATCGCGCTACGTAACATCCTGAAACTGGCCGAAGCGCTTGATCTCAATCCAGCGATACTTGTGGATGGCCTGCGTCCCGGTTAATCGCCCTAGATATCGTCTTTGCCGTCGAGGTCGGCGTCGATGTTTAGCACTCGTGGCGTGCCGTCGACCTGAGCCAACAGCACGGCGGCGTTTTCGGCGAACCGTCGTGCGGACTTCCACCGCAAGTCGGTCTGCCTCCTGGCGGATGGCTGCTTCCCAGACGAAGGCGGTCGCCCAGAGCGCGTTCGCATACCGCGTCTCTTCCATTTGTCCATCGTCCTCGGTCATCTCAACCGTCGCCGTCTCACACAGTCCTTCATTCTTCGGTCCCCCGAGGCTTGGGTGCGTATTTATCCAGATAACAGCATGAGCACCCAGCTGGTTGTAACCCGCCTACGAATCAGGTGTAACCGAAGACGACTTCGGATCGGCCGAGCCAAAGAACGTGTGAGGAGCCCAGACAGCGAGATGCCAGCTGGCTTCTTCCTGTCCCCCAGGAATCGCGACGTTGCCGTCGGCGGTCACCATCACGAGCCGAAACCGGAGGCCTTGGAGTTGCCCATTTACGGACGCGATCGCCGTGATCTCAGCGGCACTAGGTCGGTCGAGCGTCATCGACGAAATGGCCCATCCCGCTAGGTCGTACTGCTCAAAGGCCCCCTTCGCGTCAGCGGCCGCCTCCCCATCCGAGGTTGACCGGCGAAGTACCGGGGGCATGAATCTGGCGACGAGCCCCCATCGGCGATGCTCCCAGGCCGTGAGAAAATCTGAGGCGAGCTTGACAACCTCGTTCGTCGCAAAATTCGGGTCCGAGGCCTCGATGCTTGAGGCTACGAACTCTCGCTCGTATTTGTCGGTGGCAGCGCTTTTTTTTAGAAGCGACCAGACATCACCCCAGGTAGGCTTCGGTTCCTTCGGCTCTGCCGCCTTCTTAGTCGCGGTGGCCCAGTCGGCAACAGCGAAAAGCATGTTCCATGCCTTCGTCGCAACGATCACGTTGTCGAAGTTCGTCACCGATCCATGCATGATCCCGTGTCTGTGCAGCTCGAAGACTTCGTCGTCCATACGCTTCTTGATTGTCTTCTTGAACGCCTTCATGACGTGTGTAAGTCCCATGTGATGCCCGACAACGCTGTCCCAGGCGGTCATCTCCTCCGGGTCACGGGACGCAAGGCCCCGCCGCTCGCCAGGCGCGAAGTCGTTAACAAAACCATCCATGACGGCGATCAGATGCATCGCGCAGCTGTCGAAGTGACCAGCCTCGTAATGGTCGCGCGCTCGCGTGATTTGATTGCGTCGTTCTCGCAGTCCGTCGTGCGCCCAAAGGCCCATGTCCCAGAACTTCGTCGAATCGGGATCGCGGTGCAACTCGATGAATCGTTCCTCGGCGGACTCGGGATCCGAGGTGTCACCGAGGAGTAGCTCGATCGCGTCCACGTTCAGCTGACCATGAAAGATCCAGTTACGTGACCCGAGGCGCTCGTAGAAATCGTCCACCACCCGCGCCAGGCGTTCCACCTGCTGTTCGAGCTGAATGATCTCCGACCGCTGGCTACGAGCGATAAAATGCGTCGCGAGCTTCAAGCCCTGAATCTGTTGCGATAGCTCCTGGTAGGACGGCAGGTCCTTGGCGGACCCGTACGGCGCAGGCGTACGTAGTCGATCGGACACGCAGCCGATAGTAGAACTCACGTTCGACTTAGCGCGACACGGGTACGCGCGAGTCGCAGCGGCCTGCGTTCGAATAGGTGAAGATCCACGAAGGTGTCACCGAAGTGTCACATCCGCCTCGTGCTAGGTCGTCTCGCACAGTCCAATGGAGTTCCGGGTTACGCTCATTCCAGGAATGTTCAGTGCTAGGCCGTACACATCAACACGAACGATCTCGAACTTTTAATCCGCGGGTTCAGGGTTCGAGTCCCTGACGGCCCACCGCAAACGTGCAGGTCACAAGGCAAATTCAAGCCGTACACCGAAGATCATCCGTTCGGGCATGCCAGCCAGCGTGCCACTAGCTCCATCGTCACGCGTCCCCCGCAGGTCGAATGTCCACTAGGGCTTGCGCTCGTGCCATGCGGTCCACCAGGTTCGCTGGCGTCCGCGATGTCGCGTTCGCGTAGATCCGCATGGTCGTCGGAACGTCGGCATGACCTAGGTGGGCTTGCACCTCGATCGGCGTCGCGCCCTGCCGGATCAACAGGCTCGCGCACGTGGCGCGCAAGTTATGTCGACTTGTTCCCTCGCCCCCGGCCGTCTTCGCTGCAGGTGTCCAGATGTTCCGCGCGAAGTTCGACTGCCGCATCGGGTCTCCGCTCAGCAGTCGGACGTGGTTATTCGGGCGCCAGGAAGTCGAGGTGGAACGTAACGGGACCGATCGGTTCCACTTCGTGCTCTACCTGAGGCGGAATTGCCTGCGTCGCGCCTGGACCAAGCACAATGTCGATAGGCGGCTCTGTCCGTGCGGTGAACCTCATGTGTCCCGCGTGAACTGCCAGCCGTCCCCACCGATCTCCGGCGACTCGGTGAGACTTGCGAAGCCCCGCTGGCATCGAGTGTTCGTTGAACTCCGGAGTGGATCGAACGACGTGCCAGCTCGTCGGCAGTTCGGCGCGATCGCACGGCCCACAGTCCAAGGCCTCGCCGAGCATCGACGCTCGACCTTCGGCCGTCAGTACCCAGGGCCGGTTGTTCAGCGGTCGCTCGTGGCGCACGTGATGACTGTGGCCACAGGGCAGTTCGGCGATCCAATCGCCAGCGTCGTCCTGGCGGTATCCGACGATCGCTCGCTTCACCCCTTGACGGTACGACCAGCGGCTGCAGCCCGCTGATCTAGGCCCCCACCAATGGAACTTCGGGATCGTCCAGCTCTCTATCTGCCTGAGTTCCTGGCAGACGATGTCACACCCGAAGCTTTGGCGGAGCTTTTGGACAAGCACGGCAACATTGTGGTCACCTCGACGGAGGGCGGACTGTTCCCCACCCTCGGGGGCCGGTACGCGAACGGGATTCCCAACCTCGACCTTGTCAACAAGAGCTACTCGGGTGAAGCGGCGAAGGTCGCGCGCGCCAACGGCAAGCGGTTGGATATTCCCCGACCGACCCTCACCATCTCCATGGCGGTACAGCCCCGCATCCTGATCGACATGTCGGCCAGCGCGATCGTACAGCGGTCAACATCCGGCCGCTTCGCGGCCTAGGTGACAAAAGGGAATGTCGCTACGGTGCTGGGTATGACCGATGTTGACCTCGATTTCTCAGGCCTGACGGCCATGTTCATCAACACCACCCTGACCCGTTCCCCTGGAATCAGTCACACCCAGCGGCTCGTCGACGTAAGCGCCTCGATCATGACCAAGCACGGGGTGAAGGTCGATCAGATCCGGTCGGTGGATCACCCGATCGCGACGGGCGTGTACCCGGACATGCGAGAACATGGCTGGGCCCAGGACGCATGGCCTGAACTGTTCGAGCGAGTGATCGCCGCCGACATCCTGGTGATCGCCGGACCGATCTGGCTCGGCGACAACAGCAGCGAAACCAAGAAAGTCATCGAACGGCTCTACGCACATTCCGGCGAGCTGAACGACAAGGGTCAATGGTTGTATTACGGGCGAGTTGGTGGCTGCTTGATCACCGGGAACGAAGACGGCATCAAGCACTGCGCGTCCAACGTTCTCTACAGCCTGCAACACATCGGGTACTCAATCGCACCGCAGTCCGACGCCGGTTGGATCGGCGAGGCAGGGCCGGGGCCGAGCTATGGCGACCTGGACGACGATGGACATCGCGTTGGGCTCGACAACGATTTCACGAACCGGAACACGACGTTCATGACTTGGAACCTGCTCCACCTCGCCCGCGTGCTGAAGGCTGCCGGCGGATTCCCCGCATACGGCAACCAACGCAAAGAGTGGGATGCTGGAGCGCGCTTCGACTTCGAAAATCCGGAATATCGCTCATAGCATCGAGACGCCTGACGGTCACGAGACCTGCCCACTCATGTCCGGCGCATAATGGCGCGATGAGACGGGTTCCCGCGTCCCGGCATCTTCAGCGGGCACGAGATCTCGTTGATCTGCGCTACGCCGACCCACTGACCGTGGATGATCTCGCGCGTGCAGCCGGCCTATCTCGCGGCCACTTCAGCCGCGAATTTCGTCGAACGTTCGGCGACTCGCCCCACGCCTACCTACTGACCCGTCGCCTCGAACGTGCGGCCGCGTTGCTCCGCGGTACCGACCACACGGTCGCCGACATCTGCATGTCTGTCGGGCTGGAGAGCGTCGGATCCTTCACGACAAGCTTCGTAAGAATGTTCGGCAAGACTCCGAGCGCATATCGCGCGACCTTTCCGGATCCGGCCACTTACGCGCACGTGCCGACATGTGTTCTGCGGGTCTACGGACGGCCGCAACACCGCACGTTTCGAGAAGACCCGCGCGGAGCGGCCGAATAGCGTGTCTATATCGGACGAGTCGTTTTGAAGGAGTGACATGATCAAGATCGCGAACGCCCAGGTGTGGGTGCACGACCAAGACGCCGCTCTCGACTTCTACACGAAGCAGCTCGGCATGGAGGTCCGTCTCGATGTGACGATGCCTGAGATGGGCGACTTCCGCTGGCTCACCGTGGGTTGGCCCGGCCAAGACGACTTCGCGCTCGTCCTGATGGCCGTCCCGGGAGCTCCCTTCATCGACGCCGCGACCTCGGAGCAAATCCGTGACCTCATGGGGAAAGGCTTCGCCGGCACCGTCTTCCTGACGACTGACGATTGCCAGGCAAGCTACGAGGAACTTGCGGCCCGCGGCGTTGAGTTCACCGAGACGCCCGAACAGCGTCCCTACGGCATCGACGCCGGGTTCCGGGATCCTTCGGGCAACAGTCTGCGTCTCACGCAGGTTAGCGAAACGCTTGCAGCGCAGTCGAAGTAGTGGTCCACGGCGTCCGGATCGTTGACGCAGAACAGCTTCGGCGTGCCGACCTCTAATCCAGCGCTGCCCGATCTGACCGGCCGCACGGTGGTCGTGACCGGCGCAAGTTCGGGGATAGGCGCAGCCGCCGTACGGTCCTTCGCCTCGGCCGGCGCTGCGGTCGTTCCCATCGGCAGGTCGCGTGAGAAGGTCGACGCGATAGGTCGCGAGCTGGGGGTGACCGCCTTGGTCGCCGACTTCGCCGACCTCGCGCAGGTTCGCGTTCTCGCCGATCGCATTCTGGAGCTCTGTCCCCACATCGATGTGATGGCGCACAACGCCGGGGGTCTCTTTCCGAGGCGGATCTCCACCGTCGACGGCCACGAACTGACGTTCCAGGTGAATCACCTCGCGCCGTTCTTGCTCCAGCACCTGCTCGAGGACCGCATCATCGCGACGCCGGACTCGCGGGTCATCATCACGAGCAGCGCTGCGAGTCGCTACGGCGACGTCGTCCTCGACGATCTCGACTCCACCCGACGTCGCTACCGGTCATTCAAGACGTATGCCACCACCAAGCTCGAGAACATCCTGTTCATGCGCGAACTCAGCCGAAGGCTGAGCGGAAGCGGCACATCCGCGACCGCGTTCCACCCGGGCGTCGTCGCCACCGCGTTCGCCCGCAACTCGCCATTTGTCGGCGTTGCTTATCGCGTTCCGCTGAGCAGGGCATTCCTGATCTCAGCTGAGGAAGGGGCCGCCCCGCTGTTGCATCTTGCGACCTGGCCAGATCCCGCGTACGCGGATGGCCACTATTTCGACCGCCTCAGGATAGACGGCGCAACGGCCGCCCAGGCTGCCGACGAGGACCTGGCGCGAAACCTATGGATCCAGTCCACGCGGCTGGTCACGCCTTGACGTGATCCGCCCTCGCCGTTCGGTCCCGGGGCCGGACCGGGTGCGGGGTTTCACCCCGGTCGAGCATGGCGACGAGCTGTTCGATCCGGCGAGTTCGGGTGTCGGCCCGTTTGGCGGTGGTGACCCGATAGAGCACGGCGTAGCGGTTCGCGCCGTCGAGCCGTTCGAAGACCGCCTGCGCCCGTGGATGTTTGCTCAACGCCTTAGCGAGATCCTCGGGCATCTGGATGGTTGCCGCTCCGGCGTACGCAGCGTCCCAGGTTCCGTCGGCCTTCGCGCGGTCGACCGCGGCGAGACCGGCGGGACGCATCCGGTTTGCCGCGCTAAGGCGCTCTACGTGCTGGGTGTTGCGTTGGGACCATGCGCTGCCGGCCCTGCGCGGCGTGAACCGTCGACGGAAGGTGACGGCATCTCGACCGACGATTTGGCCGTCGACCCAGCCGAAGCACAGTGCCTCGTCGAGGGCGTCGGCATAGCTCAGGCTGGTCGGTTCCACGGTGCCTTTCTTGGCCAGTACCAGCCAGACTCCGGTTGAACTCTCAGCGTGAGTCGCCAGCCATTCATGCCAGGCACCGACGTCGGCAACGGTCAGTTCAGGTAATTCGGCGGCCATGGTCTCGAGCGTAGAACGCAGCGGCCGTGACCTTCGATCCTGAAAAAGCGAGGGAAGTAGACGGGTCTGCGGACCCTCGCCGGGCAACCGTACGGGCGCGTGCTGCTCGTGGCGGCGAACGTGGCGGGCCTTAGGCTGCGGCGGCCGAGGTCTTCCTGTTGACCGCCCGGCGGACCCGCGCGACCTTCGCCCGATTGAGGCGTACGCGTAGGCGATCCTTCGCATCCAGCGGAGGTGCGAACTCGAGGATCAGGCTCCGTCGCGCTTCGTCGGTGTTGTTCGGACCTGCGCTGTGCAGGGCGAATTCCCGGTGCACGGCCGCTCCACCCATCGGCAGGACGGCGTTGACGATTCGGCTTTCGTCGACTTCCGCGGAGATCGTGCGGCCGTGGCGGCCCGGGATGTCGTGGTGCTCAAGGAGTCCGCCCTGCTGGCTACCGAGGAGATAACGCATGCAGCCATTGCTCTGGTCGGTGTCCTGCAGCGCGAGCCAGACGGCGACAGTCTTACGGCCGGTCGGGTCGTACCCTGCGTCTTGATGCCACGGGGTCGTTCCGGGGGAATGTCCGGGCTTGTAGACGGAGTGGCTGAACGCAATCGGAGCGCGGCGTCCGAACAACGTCTGCGCAATATCGGTGCAGACCTTGACTCCGCGAGTGCGCATCAGCCGGGGGGCGAGGAGCGTGACGTACTCCAACTCGGCGACCAGCGGTTGCCCGCCGCGCACCCGCTCTCCACCGAGGTCGTGGGCGATCCAGTCGGGGTAGTCGTCGAACCGCGTGAACAGCGGATCAAGAAGTGCGCGAATTTCGGCGACATCGGTCGCGCTGATGAGTGGCTCGTCGAAGAGGACGAAGCCTTCCTGGTCGAAAACGGCGCGTTGCTCTTCGGTAACCCGAGAAACGTGCCCCCCCGACGGTGTGTGCACGAAGCCCAGCCGCATATGTCGCCTCCCGATCACCAACTTGGTTACGGAGTCTCCCACGGAGAGCGCCCGAACGTGACCCGTTACACGAAAGCCACAGTCGCTCGCGCCTCGCTACCCTCGTCGGATGACTGCCGAGGACCTCGCGACGCTCGCACGGCTTCGCCGGGCTCGCGACCTGATGGACCGCGAGTTCGCTCAACCTCTCGATGTCGCCACGCTCGCCCACGAGGCGCTCATGTCGAGCGCCCACTTCTCGCGCCGGTTCCGCGCGACGTATGGCGAAACCCCATACTCGTATCTGATGACGCGGCGGATCGAACGAGCGAAGTTCCTGCTGAGACGGGGAGATCTGAGCGTGACCGAAGTTTGTTTGGCAGTGGGGTGTACCTCGCTCGGATCGTTCAGCGCTCGGTTCACCCAGCTGGTCGGCGAAGCGCCAACCGCTTATCGGTCGCGGGACCACGGCGGACTTACGGGCATTCCGACGTGCATCGTCAAGCACGCCGCGCGTCCCGCTCGATCGCAATCGAGCAGGAACGAAGAAGCATTCGGGGTTCAGGCACCCTAGCGTGCTGGCCATGGATATCTCACTCGCAACCTGCTTCGTACAGGTCACCGATCCCGATCTCGCACTCGCGTTCTACCGCGACGCCCTTGGCCTTGAGGTACGCGCGGACGTCGCGCGGGGCGAGCTCCGATGGATCACCGTCGGATCGGCGGCCCAGCCGGACGTCGCCGTCGTCCTGACCAACTACGTGAACGGCAGCCCCGAGGACAACGATGCGATCGCCGCGTTGGCCACCAAGGGGGCGCTCAATGGTGTGCATTTCCACGCCGCCGACCTGGACGCGTTGTTCGAGAAGGTCCGTGCGGCCGGGGCCGAGGTCGTTTCCGAGCCGGCCGATCAGCCCTGGGGCGTCCGCGATTTCGCGGTGCGCGACCCATCAGGAAACCTCGTCCGGATCGACCAGTCGCCAGCCGCTTCCTAGCCGACCTGCTCGATCAGGCGCTTCGTGACTCCCGCCGGCGGCCGAGCGTCTCCGCCTGTTCGGACTCGAAGGTTGCCGCGCGGCCGAGGGCTTGCCGCAACTCGTCTGCGGTTCGTAACACCCACACGCCGGTGGTGTAGTCGGACGGGCTGGTGTGCCGGATCGGCGTTGGTGCCGCCGGCTCTTCGAGGATGCGCACGTAACGTTCCGCGCGGTGGCGCGCGTTCATCGCCAGCGTCTCTGCGTCACGGGCGGCGCGGTCCATGGCCGCCACGACATCGTCTGCCGACCGGAGAATCCGCACCGATCCGTCTCCGGCCGCGTACGGGGGAGGGTCGGGTTGCGGGTTACGCCGCCGACGGGGAAGCAAGCCGAATCGGTGCGGCTTCTCGTGGGCCTTGTGGTCGACTGCTCGCATCGGCCCTACCTAGGTGACTCGGGAACGTGGGATGCCGGTCGGCGCCGGCGAACCCGGAGGTACCCCATTTCGTGTTCCTCATACCGCTGCGAACGCAGTTCGCGCCGGCGACAGTCGTGCTTGACCGTCGATATCGCGGGTACGTGGCGCCCATCTACGGTCCAGCCGCCCGCGAAAGGACGACTTCGATGGATGCGATTGTGTTGCTGAAGAACGACCACCGTGAGGTCGAAAAGGTGTTCAAGGCGTTCGAGAAGCTCGACGACGACGCCGCAGCCTCGAAGCGGCAAACCGCCCAAGAGATCATCCGATTGCTGACCGTGCACACGACGATTGAAGAGGAGGTCTTCTACCCGGCCGTTCGCGAAGACTTGCCGGATCTGAAAGACGACATCCTCGAGGGCATCGAGGAACACCACGTGGCGAAGCTGCTGCTCGGGGAGATCGCGGACCTCGAGCCCGATGACGAGCGGTACGACGCCAAGGTCACCGTGCTCATCGAGAGCGTCCGGCACCACGTCGAAGAGGAAGAGGACGAGATGTTCCCGCAGATCCGTAAGGAATGGGGACGTAAGCGCCTTGGGGAACTCGGTGACGCGCTCGAGCTGGCGAAGCGAAAGGTCTGATGGGCTGTGAGCGAAAGCGCGTGACACATAGGGGGTTTCGCCTGTAGAAGGGACGTATGGGTTCTGCGGTTGAGAGCGAGTCGCTCGTCAAGCGGTACCCGAAAGCAACGACGAATGCGGTCGATGGGGTGTCGTTCGCGGTACCGGCGGGCGAGGTCTTCGGTCTGCTTGGACCGAACGGCGCTGGGAAGACGACCACCGTAGGGATGCTGACGACGCGCGTCCGCCCGACCGGCGGCCGAGCAACGGTGGGCGGCGTCGACGTGGTCACGAATCCCGTCGACGCGCGGCGCCAGTTCGCCGTCGTACCGCAACGCAGCAACCTCGATCGGTCACTGTCGATCCGCAACAACCTGCTGTTCCACGCGGCCTACCACGGCGTGCCCGCACATGACGCGCGACGTCGCGCGGACGAACTCCTCGACCAATTCGGTCTGCTGGACCGGGGGGATACCAAACCCGACTTCTTCTCCGGCGGCCAGGCGCAGCGAGTCATGATCGCCAGGGCGTTGATGCACGAGCCGAGCGTGATGTTTCTCGACGAGCCGTCCACCGGCCTGGACCCTGCCGCCCGGCTCTTCGTCTGGGACCGCCTGCGAGAGTTGACGAATCGCGGTGTGACCCTGCTCTTGACGACTCACGACATGCACGAGGCGGCGACCCTCGCCGATCGAGTGGGAATCATGGACCACGGTCGTCTCCTCGCGCTCGACACCCCGGAAGCCCTGCTTCATACGCTGCCGGGAAGCGCCACTCTTGAGCTCACAACGACCGCGCTCGAACCGCCTGCGGCGAGGGAGTTGTTGGCCGCGCTCACCGACTTGGCGCCGGTTGAACGGGCCGAAGAATTGCCCGCCGTACCAGATGTTTCGGGAGCAGCTCAGTTCCGCGCGCGGCTCTACCTCACCGGCGATGCGCCGAGTTTGGTCGCACCGGTGGCCACCCTGCTTGCCGAACGGCGCATCGCGCTGCGGGACATCGGCTTGGGCTCGCCGACCCTGGAAGACGTCTTCATCCATCTGACGGGACGGGCCTTGCGATGACCGCGCTGAGCGAATCCACCGCGATCCGCGGCGGTCAGGCGCGGGCCTTCGTAGCAGTCCTGCGGCGGGACATCTTCGTCACGAGATCCGAGGTCCTCGTCTTCCTCGCGCAGGTCATTCTTCAGCCGCTCTTCCTGCTTTTCGTGTTCGGCAAGGTGCTGGGAAGTCTCGGGTATACGCAGCGCGGATACAGCGACCTGCTGTTCCCCGGCCTACTTGCTCTGACATCGGTGATCACCGGAATGCAGACTCTGGCATTTCCCCTGGTCATCGAATTCGGATGGACCAAAGAAATCGAAGATCGCCTCCTCGCTCCGATGGCCACGTCGCTGGTCGCGGCGGAAAAAGTGCTGTTCGCCATGCTGCGCAGCATCGTTGCGACGTTGGTGATGATCCCGATCGGCATCGTCGTCCTGGGCGACATTCCCTGGCGCTGGGCCGGTGTGCCACTCCTGGCGGCCGCAACCCTGCTCGGCAGTCTCCTCGGCGCCGCGCTTGGACTCGTGATGGGAACACTCGTCACCCCAACCCGGATCAACGTTGTGTTCTCGCTGGTCTTCACGCCGTTGCTTTTTACGGGCTGCAGCCAATATCCGTGGCCGTCGTTGTCGCGGCTGCGGTGGTTCCAAGTCGTCACCGCCGCCAATCCCATGACCTACGTCAGCGAATCGATGCGCGGCGCCTTGGTGCCGGCCGTCCCGCATATCCACCCGTGGATCTGCCTACTCGTCATGGTTGGGGCGATTTCGGTCCTGTTGGCCGTGGGCTTACGCGGTTTCGCCCGCCGGGCGGTCGACTGATCCGACCGCCGGCGGGCGAAGGTGACGGTTGACCTCGGACTAGCCGAGTGCCCAGATGGCGATCGATCCGATCTGCAAGTGTCCCTGGACGGACGGGTCCGGGGGAGCGTTCTCGCTCCCGGTCTGGATCACCATGTGCATGTTGGCCGTCGGGGACACCGTGCTCTGTCCGACCTGGACGCCGTCGATGTAGAAGGTGACGAGTCCCGGAAGCCATTCAGTCGTCGCCGTGTGCCAGCCGTTCCAACCGATGTGGGTGTCGACGTTGTAGCAGGACTGGGTCGGGTTCCCGATGCAGTGATCGTGAATCGACATCGTGCCGTCGAAGGGCGCTTCGGGGAAGTCGATCTCGCCCTTGTCCCAGTCGTCACCGTCCGGCCACAGCAGGAACGCGGCGCCGTATCCGGGCATCGAATCGGCCCGGAACGTCACTTCGTAGCGCCCGTACGTCTGGCCCGAAATGGCCGGCACGATCGCGCCGGACACAGGGCCGCCCGGGGTGTTGTGGATCCACATGTCCAGGTTGCCGCCGCTGACCGAGAGCACCTGCGACGGGTCGTACGTTGCGTAACCGTGGGTGTCCCGGCCGGTGTACGCGTAGTACCTCGAGTTGTACGACGAGCTGCTCCAGCCGCCCAGGCCCACGTTGCCGTTGAAGTCGTCGGCGAAAACGAGCCGCCAGCCCGGGGCGGCGACTGCCGGAGCGGGAGCTGCCGGAGCGGCGGCACCACCGCCGCCAGAGCCACCGCCAGCCGCTTGCTGCTTCGCCGCAGGAGCCTTCTGCGCGGCGGCGGGCGCTGCTGCCGCCTCTGCCGCCTCTGCCGGTGGGGCCTCCGCGGGCGGGGCCTCCGTCGGGGTTGCCTCGACCGTGGGCACCTCCACCATGGGGAAGTCAGCGGGTGATGTCCCCGTCACGGCAGGAGATTGGGCCGTGACCCGGCTCTGCCCGGCGCCGCTCTGGGTGAACGCGACGAGCCCGGCGGTGACGAGCGCTGCCGCCGTCAGGCTGCCGGACATGAGTGCAGTTCGCTTTTTGGGGAGTTTCATAAACCGGTGCTTTCTTCCGCCAGAACGCCAGAACAGGCTCGAGTGATCGACCGATGCGGAGGATTCCGCGGTGAGTTCTCTTGGTTTGTCGTTCTGGTTACGAAGCCCCTTGATGGAGCATCCGAGTGACATTGAGCGCTCAGGGCGCCCACTGACCTCGACGAACCTGACATCCGCACATGCGGTTTGTCGACTCGATCAAGAACGGCCTACGAGGCCGCTGGGGAAGGTGTGCTCAGTCTGGCCCAACGGGACAAATGGGACGCGCAGGGCTACCTGAAAGTTCCCTGGGCGAGCCTCAGGCGAGGTCGGCCAGGGCGGGCACGACTAATTCGCCGAGCTCACGAACGAACAACGCCGGGTCCGACGTCGGGAGCAGCACGGTGACGAGGTCGATGCCGACCGCCTGAAAGTCCGCCATCTGAGCCACAAACGAACCGACGTCGTCGAGCGGATTGCCGCGGGCCATCACGGTCTTCTCGATCTCCGCGGGATCGCGCCCCTCGGCCTCGCAATGCCGGTTCAGCACGTCGAGCTTGTGCCGGACGTCGTTGGTGTTCGACGCGAACAGGTTGCACGCATCCGCGTACTTCGCCACCAGGCGCAATGTCTTCCGCTCGCCGCTGCCGCCGATGAGGATGCGGGGGTGGGGCCGTGACAGTGGCTGCGGCACGCAGATCGTCTCGGCGAGTTGGTAATGCTTGCCCTCATACGGACCCTCGTCGTCGCTCCACATCTGGCCGCAGATCTGCAGCGTCTCCTCGAGACGCTCGAATCGTTCACTCACCGGAGGGAACGGCACGCCGAGGCCGCGGTGCTCGCGCTCGTACCAGGCGGCGCCGAGGCCCAGCATCGCCCGGCCGCCGGACAAGACATCAAGTGTCGTCACGATCTTGGCGAGCAGCCCCGGATGGCGGTAGGTCACCCCGGTGACCAGGAGGCCGAGCGCCATGCGTTGGGTCTGTCCGGCGACGAAACCGAGGGTCGTATAGCCCTCGAGCATCGGGTCGTGGGCCGTCTTGAAGGACTCCATCTGGAAGTAGTGATCCATCGCGGTGAACTGGGCGCAACCACCGTCTTCCGCAGCCTTCGCCGTATCCGCGATGACGGCGGCAAGATTTTCCGGTCCTCCTGGCAGCGTGAAGTTCGCGAATTGCACTCCAACCCGCATGGTGGCTCCCCATTTCCGATCGGCGGTGTCGGTGGATCTAGGTCACCTTGTCACGCCGCGGCGATGCCCTCGATCACGGCGGTGAGGATTCGGCGAAGCTGCCCGCGCTCGGTGTCGTGGAGCACGTCCAGCGGACCGGTGGCCCTGGCGATGAAGACGCCGGTGAGGGCAGCGACCGCGGCTTCGGCTTTGAGTTGTGGCTCCGCGACATGGCGTTCCGCCAGCAGCCGGGTGAGCGGATGGACAAGACGCTGGTCGATGTGCGGTCGGGTAGCTTGGTGCACGGCCGCGCCGGCATCCGTTCGAACGAGGGCCTGCATCAGCGGGCTGGGGCCCTGTCGTTCGAGGCGGTCGAGGAGTCGGTCGATGTACGTAGCGATGTCGGGACTGTCGACGAGCACGCCTGATCCCTGGCCGTCCTCGGTCAGGGTTGCGAGATAGAGACTCAGCTTGTTGCCGTAGTACCGGGCGATCAGGGCAGGGTCGATTCCGGCCCGTTCGCCGATGTCCCGGGTGGTGGTTCGGTCAAAACCCTTGTCGCTGAACAGTTCGCTGGCTGCTCGAAGCAACGCCGCGCGGCTCGCGTCCGCGTTCCGTGGGCGGACCGCCTTTGCTGGAGCTGCCTTCGTAGCGGTCACGGCTTGTGTCCAGCACCGACCGCAAACCCCACCGTTGCCAGCTCACCGTTTTCGATGGTGACGTCGTCAAGTACCGGGTTACGGCGCTGGTCAGCTCCTGACAGCAGATAGCTGAAAACCGCTGTGGCAGCGCATAATCCGGCACCGACGAGCAGCGAGACTTGGAACGCGGTCACGCGCGGCACCGCACCGCCGTGGGTGAAGCTGGCCAGAATCGCCACGCTGAGGGCGCTTCCGGTCGCGAGGCCGATGCTGCGCAACAGTTGATAGAAGCTCATCGCGCTGCCGGTTGCGTGCGGCTCTACGTTACGAGCGATGAAACCCGGCATGGCCGCATACGTGAAGCCCATCCCGATGCCTCCGATGCCCGACCACACCAGGGCTTGCCATAGGTGCCGGTGTTCGAGGGCGAAGCCAACCATGGCGAGCGCGAACAGTACTGAGCCGAAAGGGATTATCGTGCGCCGCCCGAAGCGGCGCTCGTACCAGGGCGCGACCCGGCTCGCGGTCACCGAGCCGACCGACATCGGGACCAGGAGGCACCCGCCGATGACGCTGGATGCGCCGAGGCCATATCCGCTACTCGTGGGCACCTGGACCAGTTCGACGATCATCGGGAGGAACAGGTACATGGCGACCGAGATCGTGAATCCGGCGAGGTTGGCCGTGAGCACCATCCGGTGCCGGGCCTGCCGGAGCTCGATCAACGGCTCAGCGACGCGTAGCTCGTAGCGAGCCCAGAGCAGTGCGAGCAGGATCGACATGGCGAACGGCCCGAGAACGGCGAGCGACAACCAGCCCCAGCGGTCGGCCTCACTCAGGACCACGATCAGGCAGGTCACCGCGACGCTGATGAGGGCGGCACCCGTGAAGTCGAAGCGCCGTGCGGCGACTGGCGCTGGACCGGGGACCACCCGCGCTGCCGCGGCGAGTGCAACCGCCGCTACGCCGGCACCAGCCCAGAACGACGCGTGAAAACCCAAGCTTTCGGCAAGCAGGCCGGACATCGGGTAGCCGAGCCCCATGCCGGTGACGGCCGTCACCGACAACGTCGCGATGGCCCGGTTGGCCTGGTCGGTCGGCAGGTATCGGCGGGCGATCGTCATGGTGACGGGCATCAGGCCCATCCCGAGACCCTGCATCGCTCGGCCCGTGAGCAACACAGCAAAGTCGTTCGAGACCGCGGCCATCACCAAGCCGGCCAAGACGATCGACAGGGCGGTGACGACGACTCGCCGCTGATAAGGGCCATCGGCGAGACGACCCATGATCGGAGTGGCGAGGGCTCCGGTGAGGAGCGCCGCGGTCAGGATCCAGTTGGCGGCGCTGAGCGACACGTCGGTCGATCGGGCGATGGTGGGAATCAATGGTGCGCCCAAGCTGCTCGTCACCGCGGCGATGAGCGTGACCATGATCAGCGTGGCTTGGAGTGTCCGCGGGTTGGGGGTGTTGGCGGTGTCGCCGACAAGCATTCGAAATTCGCGCACGTTGCCTCGGATCCGAGAGTCATCAACTGGTGACATCGTACGCTGACAAAGCCGGCCCGGGCTGTGAACTGCCTTACAGCCGAGACCGCGAACGAGCGTGGCTCAGGGCTCGGCCAGCCCCGACTCGATATCACGTTCGGCGAACGCAGGCGCGGCGGACGCTTCGGGCCCGGCGGGTACGGGCGCCGCTCCGTCCATCGCCGCGTTCATGACCGACACCTTTTCGAACAGCAGGAAGACCAGGACGGCTCCGACCGCCATCACGATCGCGCCGATCCGGAATGCGATGATGTAGCCGTCCGTCGCGGCGGTGCCGGCGTCGACGTTGTTCTTCGTCGCACTGGCGAAGTGCCGTAGCGCGATCGTCGCGAGCACGGCCAGGCCGACGGCCCCACCGATCTGCTGCACGGCGTTCTGGACGCCCGAGGCAAGGCTCGCGTCTTGCTGCGAGACGCCGTGCACCGACGCGTTGACGAAACCGGCGAACGCAAGCCCGGAACCGAACGCGGTGAGCACGAGGGCCGGGAACGGCTCGGACCAGTAGTGGCCGGCAGGGGTGATCCGCGTCAGCAGCAGCATGCCGACGGTATAGAACACGAACCCGACGACGAGCAGTGGCTTCACGCCGAACTTCGGGACGAGCACCCCGGACATGCCGATCGCGATGGCGATGACGATTCCGAACGGCAGGTACGCGACGCCGGTCCGTAATGCCGAATAGCCCTGGACCTGCTCGAAGTACAAGGTCAGCAGGAAGAACATCGTGAAGAACACCGACGCAAAGAACATCGTGACGACGTTCGCGGTGACTCTGGTCCGGTTGGTGAAAAACCGCAGTGGTACCAGCGGTTCCTTGACGGTGGCCTCGACGAAGACGAACGCGACGATGAGGCCGATGCCGACCAGTAGCGGGACGAGTACGCGCGTCGATCCCCACGGATGTGTCGCGGCTTCGATCAGACCGTAGACGACGCCGCTCAGTCCGGCGGTGATAAGCACGGCGCCCGTGACGTCGGGCCGGCCTTCGGCGACGCGTCGGTCGGCGCGGCTTTCGTCGACGAGGCGGACGACCGCGATCATCGCGAAGGCGGCGACCGGCAGGTTGACGAAGAAGATCCACCGCCAGGAAGCCTGGATCAGCAGGCCGCTGATGATCGGCCCGAAAGTGCCGCCCAGCCCGGCCATTCCGCCGAACACGCCGACTGCTGTGGCCCTTTCCTTGGGATTGGTGAATAGCAGGACGACAAGGCCGAACGCGGCCGGCGCCGCAATAGCCTCGCCGGCGCCCTGCAGGAAGCGGCTCGCGATCAGCATGCCGGGGTTCTGCGCGGCACCGCTCAGCGCCGACGCCAGCGTGAACAAGCCGATGCCGACGAGGAACATCCGGCGGCGGCCAAGCAGGTCGGCCAATCGGCCGCCCAGCAGCAACAGACCGCCCGCGGTAAGCACGTAACCGTCGACGACCCAGGTGAGGCTGGACTGGGTGAAGCCGAGGTCCGTCTTGATCACGTTCAGCGCAACGTTCACGACGGTGACGTCGAGGATGAGCATGAACTGGACCAACGCGAGGACTGCCAGTGCGATCCATCGCCGCCGGTCCGGCTGCTGGTCGGACACGTCAGTGGGCAGGGCGGCAGCGGTCATGGACAAACTCCTGCGGGAGGGGTGCGGTGTCCGAGCAACTGTCCTACCAATGTCGGACGTGGGGGAAGAGGGCTTGCCTGGTTATCGGGCGCGGAGGTTGCCGAACATCTCGTCGAGCGTCACCGGGGTCAGCGACCGGGACTTGATCAGCGCGAGGATCTGGTCGTAGACCTTCGTGACCGTGGTGTGGTTCGCGTGTCCGAGCATGATCGTGCCAGGGTTCAGCCACTTACGGGCCTCGTCCATGAGCTGCTCCGGGGTGAGGACAGCGGAGTCGCCGAACGATCCGTTCCACATCACGATCTTCGTATAGCCGCTGCCGGCGCACGCCGCGTCGGTTGCCTGATTCCGCGTCCCGTAGGGCGGCCGCATGAACGGTCGCGACGTCGTGCCGAATGTCTTGACGATCCAAGCCTCGTTCGTCTCGAGTTCCTGCTGGATCTGGCTCGTGGTCATCTTCGTCAGGTCGTTGTGGTGGAACGTGTGGTTGCCGATCTGCACCTGGCCTCTGGCGATCAATGGCTTGAGCGTGGCAGCGTGCGGCGTCCAAACGGAGTCGTAGACCCCGTTCGGCGAGAACGTGATGTGCGTGCCCGTGCTACGGGCGAACTCGACGTAGGCGGCGACGGTCGCCGCGTCGTAGCCGTCGTCGATCGTCAGCGCGATCTGCTGCGTCGGGCCTGGGGCGGAGGTCAGAACGGCACGCTGCGCGGCGTCGAACGGGGGGCCCGCATGCGTCGGCGTGGGGGTCGGCGTCGGTGTCGGGGTATTGCTGGGCAGGACGAGCGGGCTTTGGCTGGGGCTCGGGCCCGGGTTCGGAAGCGCTACGGGCTTCGTGGAGCTTTCCCCGGTCCGGTGCTCGTCACGTCCGCCGGTCACCACCGCGGCCAGGCCAACGGTGAGCAGCGCGAGGAGCTGACGGCGATCCACCAGCAGACCTTAGCTCGGGGTCGTGAGCGAACGCCGGAGTCGACCGCGGCGCGCGGACACACAGAAAGTCCTCAGGTCTGCCACAGGCGATCCCCATCCCGGGCACCGATCTTGGAGCGGTGACAGCGACCACGTCTACCGCGCCCATTTCTGGGCGGGAGATCCTCACCCATCCCGACGGCAGCCCGGTCCGGGTGTTGATCGTTGACGACGAGAGCAACCTGACGGATCTGCTCTCGATGGCCCTGCGGTACGAGGGCTGGGAGGTCCGGACCGCGGCCGACGGCCGGAGCGCGGTGAGCACGGCCCGTGACTTCAAGCCCGATGCCGTCGTGCTCGACGTGATGCTGCCGGACATCGACGGCCTCGAGGTGCTCCGCCGACTTCGCGCGGACGTGGCCGACGTTCCGGTCCTTTTCCTGACCGCGCAGGACGCGCTCGAGAACCGGATCGCGGGGCTCACCGCGGGTGGCGACGACTACGTGACGAAGCCGTTCAGCCTGGAAGAGGTCGTAGCCCGCATCCGGGCGTTGCTCCGCCGGCTCGGTCTGACCTCGACTCGGCAGGGCGCCGTCCTCACGGTCGGCGATCTCGTCCTAGACGAAGACAGCCACGAGGTGACGCGGGCGGGAAGGTTGATCCCGTTGACGACCACCGAGTTCGAGTTGCTGCGCTACCTCATGCGCAACCCGCGACGGGTGTTGTCCAAGGCGCAGATCCTGGACCGCGTGTGGCATTACGACTTCGGCGGTCAGGCGAACGTCGTCGAGTTGTACATCTCCTACCTTCGGAAGAAGCTTGATGCCGGGCAGCCGTCGATGATCCACACCGTCCGGGGCGCGGGATACGTGATCAAGCCCGCGGGCTGAGTGGCTATGACGTGAATCTTTCCCTCCGTGCCCGCCTTCTGCTGACCGTCGCTGGTCTGCTGGCCGTGGTGTCCGTCGTCGCCGGCGTCGCAATCCGGGCCGAGCTGCGCAGCTACCTCGTGGACCGGGTGGATGGCCAGCTCTCCGTCGCCGGGGACCGGTTCGATCACGCCGACCGGACGCCAGGCGGGCCGCGTATCCCAGACGGTGACAAGGGACCTCCCGGGCTCAACATTCCCGGCCAACCCGACGGCACGGTCGGCGCCACGATCGTCGGCACGGTTGTGACGGCCGGCGTCAACAGGACGACCAACGGCGCGACGGCCCCGGTTGCGTTGAGTGATGCGGCCAGCCGTGCCCTGCTTGGCCTGCCCGTCGACGGCCGGCCCCGCACGCGCAACCTCGATCAGCTGGGGTCGTACCGCCTGATCGCGACCCGACGGCCCGATGGCTCTGTTCAGGTAACGGGGCTGCCGCTGTCCGGAGTCGACGCGACGATCAGCCGGTTGACGGTCGTGGGCGGGGTGATCGCGGGAGTCCTGATCCTGGTCGCGATCGTGATCGGCGGTTTCCTGATCCGGCTCGCGCTCCGGCCGTTACGCCGTGTTGCCACGACGGCGGTGCGGGTCTCGGAGCTGCCGCTCGCGAGCGGTGAGGTCGAGCTCTCGCACCGCGTTCCGGAGTCGCAGATCAACCTGCGAACCGAGGTGGGTCAGGTCGGCGCCGCGCTGAACCGGTTGCTCGATCACGTGGACGCGGCGCTGACGGCTCGGCAGGCGAGCGAGACGCAGATACGGCAGTTCGTCGCCGACGCCAGCCACGAACTACGCACGCCGCTGGCGTCGATCCAGGGCTACGCCGAACTGTGCCGCCGGACGAACGCTGACGTGCCGGAAGACGTGGCGTACGCACTGTCGCGGGTGGAGTCGGAATCGAAGCGGATGGCTGTCCTCGTCGATGACCTCTTGTTGCTGGCCCGGCTGGACGCGGGACGCGCGCTCGGCCAGGAAGAGGTCGACCTGACGGCGTTGGTCGTGGCGAGCGTGGGCGATGCGCATGCCGCCGGTCCCGACCACGACTGGCGCTTGGAACTGCCGGATGAGCCGGTGGTCGTGACCGGCGATCCGCAGCGACTGCACCAGGTCTTGGCGAACCTGCTGTCGAACGCGCGCGTCCATACGCCTGCGGGAACCTGGGTCCTCGCTTCCCTCAGTCGCACCGCCGACGGTCGATCCGCGAGGATCGAAATCGTCGACGATGGTCCTGGCATTCCGGCGGACTTGCTGCCACACGTCTTCGAGCGGTTCGCGCGCGGCGATTCGTCACGATCGCGTGCGGCCGGCAGCAGCGGACTCGGACTGGCCATCGTCTCGGCGGTCGTCGCCGCGCACGGCGGGACGCTGTCCGTCGCCAGCCAGCCGGGTAGGACAGAGTTCGTCGTCACGCTCCCACTCAAAACCGTTGCCGGGGAAGCAAATACCTCGTTCGATCCCGCGGTGGCGGCAGTCGCCCCGTAGGCTGATCCCGTGCTGGGCTTGCCGGATCAGATCGACGCGACGTTGTTCGATCTCGACGGCGTCATCACCCAGACTGCGACCGTCCATCGGGCGGCGTGGAAGGAAACGTTCGACGACTTCCTACGTGCGCGTGATCCGGCGCATTTCGTCCCGTTCAGCAACCTCGACTATGCCCGTTATGTTGACGGAAAGCCGCGGGAGGCTGGAACACGCGATTTCCTGGCCAGCCGGTCGATCTCCCTGTCCGACAACGAGATCGACGCGTTGAGCGCTCGTAAGAATCAGCTCGTCCTGGCGAGAATCAAGGCTGGCGACGTGAAGGTGTTTCCGAATTCCGTGACCTATTTGCACCGGGCTCGTGCCGCCGGTTTCCGCACCGCGATCGTGTCCTCGTCGGAGAACTGCCGGGCGGTCCTGGAGTCCGTCGGCCTGCTGGATCTGTTCGACGTCCGGATCGACGGCGCCGTGGCGAAGGACGAGGGCTTGGCCGGTAAGCCTGCCCCTGACACTTTCCTTGCCGCTGCGCGGAAGTTGGGAGTCGAGCCCGAGCGGGCGGCCGTCTTCGAGGACGCGTTGGCAGGTGTCGCGGCCGGTCGCGCCGGCCACTTCGGCATCGTGATCGGCGTGAACCGCACCAATCAGGCCGCGGAGCTGAAGGCACACGGAGCTGACATCGTCGTCGATGACCTGGGCGACCTGCTGACGGACGGGCGAGAGGATCCCCATGCCTAGAAAGAAGGCGTACGCCGTCGATCCGTGGGAGGTCAGGGAAACTCACCTCGACCTCGGCCGGTTGGCGCAGACCGAATCCGTCTTCGCCCTGTCCAACGGGCATATCGGGCTGCGAGCCAACCTCGACGAGGGGGAGCCGTACGGACTGCCTGGCACGTACTTGAACTCGGTCTACGAACTGCGTCCCCTGCCGTACGCAGAGGCCGGTTACGGCTACCCGGAGTCGGGCCAGACCATCATCAACGTCACCAACGGCAAGGTCTTTCGGCTCCTCGTCGACGATGAGCCGCTCGACGTCCGTTACGGCGAACTGGTTTCGCACGAGCGGGCATTGGACCTGCGGGCCGGGCTCCTCACCCGAACGTGCGAGTGGAAATCCCCTTCGGGCAAGGGAATTCGCCTTCGGACATCACGGATGGTGTCGTTCACCCATCGGTCGATCGCGGCCATCCGATACGAGGTTTCGGCGACCGACAAGCCCGTCCGACTGGTCGTGCAATCCGAACTGGTCGCGAACGAATCGTTGCCCGAGGCCAGCTCTGATCCGCGGGTGTCGGCGGTGCTCCAGAGCCCACTGGCAGCGGAGGAGCACATGGCGGTCGGCAATTCGCTGCTGTTGATCCACCAGACGAACCGAAGCCGGCTACGGATGGCCGCGGTTGCCGATCACCGCATCGAAGGTCCGGACAACGTCCAGAGCGAGTCTCAGTCGTTTCCCGATCTCGGACGGGTCACGATCACCTGCGACCTTCAACCGGGGGAAACCCTTCGTATCGACAAGTTCTTGGCGTACGGCTGGTCGGCCCAGCGGTCGCTGCCGGCGATCCGCGACCAAGTGGTGGCCGCCCTCACCGGGGCGAAGAGGGCCGGCTGGGACGGCCTTGCGCGCGAACAGCGGGAGTACTTGGACGACTTCTGGGAGAACGCGGACGTCGAGGTCGACGGCGATGCCGAGGTCCAGCAGGCAGTTCGGTTCGCGCTGTTCCACGTCCTGCAAGCCGGTGCCCGGGCGGAGCAGCGATCGATCGCGGCCAAGGGCCTGACCGGTCCGGGTTACGACGGACATGCCTTCTGGGACACCGAGTCTTTCGTCTTGCCGGTCTTGACGTACACGGCGCCGTTCGCTGCGGCGGACGAACTGCGCTGGCGTTTGCGCACGATGGCGCAGGCCGAGGAACGCGCGCTGCAGCTGAACCTGGCCGGTGCGGCGTTTCCTTGGCGGACGATCCGCGGTCACGAGTGTTCCGCGTACTGGCCAGCCGGGACGGCGGCGTTCCATGTCAACGCCGACATCGCCGATGCCGTCCTGCGTTACATCCGTGCGACGGGCGACCGGGCCTTCGAGGCTGAAGTCGGATTGCCGATCCTTGTCGCGACCGCGCGGCTATGGCGATCGCTGGGTCACCACGACCTGCATGGCGGTTTCCGGATCGACGGCGTCACCGGGCCCGACGAGTACTCGGCGATCGCGGATAACAACGTCTTCACGAACCTGATGGCCAAGCGCAATCTCGTTGGGGCTGCTGATCTTTGCGTTCGTCACATGCGGCATGCGAAAGGCCTTGGCGTCGACACTGAGGAGGTCGCCGCCTGGCGTGATGCCGCGGCGGCGATGTACGTTCCGTTCGACAAAGACCTGCGGGTGCACCCGCAGTCGGACAACTTCACCAGTCACGCGACCTGGGACTTCGACAACACCCCGGCCGAGAATTACCCGCTGCTACTGCACTTTCCGTACTTCGACCTGTACCGCAAGCAGGTCGTGAAGCAGGCGGATCTGGTGCTCGCGCTCTACCGCTGCGGCGACGAGTTCACGCCGGAACAGAAAGAGCGGAACTTCAGCTATTACGAGCGGATCACGGTCCGCGATTCGTCGCTCTCGGCGTGCATCCAGTCGATCGTCGCCGCCGAGGTCGGGCATCTCGATCTGGCGTACGACTACCTCGGCGAGGCCGCGCTCGTCGACCTCGACGACCTCAACCACAACACCCGCGATGGTGTTCACATCGCGTCGCTGGCCGGCACCTGGTTGGCGCTGGTGGCCGGCTTCGGCGGCATGCGCGACCACGCGGATGTTCTTCAGTTCGATCCGCAGCTCCCAGAAGTGCTGACCCGATTGGCTTTCCGCCTCCGGTGGCGGGGGGTGAACCTACGTGTCGTCGTCACTCATACGCAGGCCGAGTACTCCGTCGCCGATGGAACCGCCGTCGATATCGAGCACGAGGGTGAACGGCTGACCGTCAAGCCCCACGAGACGGTCGTCAGACCGATCAGCCGGCGGCGTTCCCCGCCGGCCCCGACGCAGCCGTTGCACCGCAAGCCCACCCGGCGAGGAGAGGACTAGCCGAAGCCGCGCAGGTACCCTGGCAGGGTGCGCGCGCTGGCTTTGACGCCCCGCTGGATCGGCGGCTTGCTGTTCTGTCTTGCCGCAGCGACAGTCTGCGGTTTCCTTGGGCACTGGCAGTGGGATGTCGCCGCGCATGGCTCCCTCCAGAACACCGCGTACGCGTTCAACTGGTGGCTGTTCTCCGTCTTGTTCATCGCGTTCTGGTTCAAGGCGCTGCACGACGCCGTGCGACGCGATCGGCTCGCCGCAGCGGGTCTGAGCCCGTCTGGCGCGCAGCTGCGGCCCAACGGGCCGCGCGAGCCGGCGGCGACTAGCGTGGCGATTCCGCTCCCCACCGCGCAGGAGGATCCCGACGTGGCCGCTTGGAACGACTGGCTTGCCGAGTTGAACGCGAACCCGCGCTCGTGAGCGAGCACGTCGCAGAGCAACCCGCCGCTGAGACCGTGAAGCAGACCGACTGGTTGCTCAACGTCTACCGGGTGCTCGCCGTCCTGGTCGGAATTGGCCTGCTGACATTGGTGTTCGTCGGCATGCCGCTGAAGTACGCGGCGGACTCGCCCGACGTCGTCAAGGTCGTCGGCCCGCTGCACGGCTTCCTCTACGTCGTCTACATGCTGTGCGCGCTGCAGTTATGGCTGCGCGAACGCTGGAAGTTCACCTTCGCGCTGGCGGTTGCCTGCGCCGGGTTCGTCCCGTTCCTGAGCTTCTACGCCGAACGTCAGGTCACAAAGCGGGTTGCGAACCGCTGACGGCGGGCACTTTTCGCTCGGCGAAGACGTAACACGCGATGGCGGCGGCCGCCGCCACGTTGAGCGAATCGATCCCGGCATTCATCGGAATCCGGACCGGCTCGGCGTGCGCAAGCGCCGCTTCGCTCAATCCCGGGCCTTCGGCTCCGAGCAGTAACGCCGCTCGTTCGCCCGGCGCGAGCCGGGCTTCCTCCAACGTCCGGTCCGCGCCGGGGGTTAGCGCGAGGATTCGGAAGCCCTTGTCCCGCAGCGCTTCTAGTGTCTCCGGCCAGGTTTCGACCCGCGCGTACGGCACGGCGAAGACCGCCCCCATGCTCACCCGGACCGAGCGCCGATACAGCGGATCGGTGCACGACGGCGTGAGCAAGACTGCGTCGATACCCAAGGCGGCGACGCAGCGGAATATCGCGCCAACATTCGTGTGGGTGTTGATGTCTTCGAGGATCGCGATGCGGGTGGCGCCCGCGACCACGTCGTCCACGGACGGCAGGGGTTTGCGGGCTACGGCAGCCAACGCGCCGCGGTGCACGTTGAACCCGGTGACCTGTCGGAGGAGTTCCGCCGATCCGACGTAGATCGGCGTACCGGTGGGAACGTGCGGCGCGATCGTGTGCAGCAGCGGCTCACCCACCAACACCGAGCGCAGCGGATATCCGGCCTGCACGGCGCGTTCGATGACGAGCGCGCTCTCGGCGATGAACAACCCGTTCGCCGGTTCGGTGCGAAGCCGTAGGGACACGTCTGTCAGCCGGCGGTAGTCGGCGATCCGCGGGTCGTCGACGCTGACGATGCGCTCGATCTGCTCCCCGTCCAGCCGTGCGGTCACCGGGCGAGCTTAGAACCCGGCGTCGGGCTCAGCCGAAGCGGCCGGTGACGTAGTCCTCGGTCCGCTTCTCGCTCGGGTTGGAGAAGATCTTGCTCGTCGAGTCCATCTCGATCAGGCGGCCGGGCTCGCCGGTGCCGGAGATGTTGAAGAAGGCCGTCACGTCGCTGACGCGGGTCGCCTGCTGCATGTTGTGGGTCACGATGACGATCGTGAACTGATCCTTCAGCTTGGTGATCAGGTCCTCGATGGCCAGGGTCGAGATCGGGTCGAGGGCCGAGCACGGCTCGTCCATCAGCAGCACCTTCGGCTCGACGGCGATCGCGCGGGCGATGCACAGGCGCTGCTGCTGACCACCGGACAGGCCGGCGCCGGGCTTGCCGAGCCGGTCCTTCACCTCGTTCCAGAGGTTCGCGCCGACCAGGGACTTCTCGACAGCCTCGTCGAGCTTGCCCTTGTTACGAAATCCGTTGAGCCGCAGGCCGGAGGCGACGTTGTCATAGATCGACATCGTCGGGAACGGGTTGGGGCGCTGGAAAACCATGCCGACGTGCCGGCGGACGCTCACCGGGTCGACGCTGTCGTCGTAGATGTTCTCGTCGTCGAGCATCACCTTGCCCTCGACGCGGGCGCCGGGGACGACCTCGTGCATCCGGTTCAGGGTGCGCAGCAGCGTCGACTTGCCACAACCGGACGGGCCGATGAACGCGGTGACCGAGCGGGGCTCGATCGTCAGGTTCATGTCCGCGATGGCCCGGAACTTGCCGAAATACGCGGAGAGGCCCGAGACCTCGATGCGCTTGGACATCTCTAACTACCTCCGGGCCAGGGTGTTGCGACGGGTGAGCAAACGAGCGATCACGTACAGCACCAACACAATGATGATGAGCGTCAGCGCCGCTGCCCAGGCCCGGTCGAGGTTGATGTCGCGACCCTGACCGGCCTGATCGAAGATGAAAGTCGGCAACGCGGTCTGCTTGCCCTCTAAGGCCGAGTTGTTGATCGACGGGTTGATGTATGACGTGAGGAGCAGCGGGGCCGTCTCGCCGGTGACGCGCGCGATCGCCAGCATGATGCCGGTGGTGATACCGGCGGACGCCGTCGGCAGCACGATCCGCAGGATCGTCTTGTACTTCGGCACCCCGAGTGCGTACGACGCTTCGCGGAGTTCGTTCGGCACAAGCTTGATCATCTCTTCGGACGCGCGCACCACGACCGGCAGCATCAGGATCGACAGCGCCATCGCCGCGGCGAATCCGGAGAATCCGCGGTTCAGGCCCAACACCCAGAACGCGTAGATGAACAGGCCGGCGACCACCGACGGGATACCGGTCATGACGTCGATGATGAAGCGGATGGCCGAGGCCAGTGGTCCGCGGCCGTACTCGGTGATGTAAATCGCCACAAGCAGCGCGATCGGCACCGCGATGATGATCGTCAGCAGTACCTGCTCGAGCGTGCCGATGATCGCGTGGTACTCGCCGCCGTTTGTGTCCAGCGGGCCGATGCCGTTCATCGAGTGGTTCAGGAAGTCCAGCGAGAGCTTCTTGCGACCGTGATTGATCGTGTAGATCAGGACGGCCAACAGCGGAAGGATCGCGGTGAGCAACGCGATATGCACCCCGAGGGTCAGCAACCGGTTGCTCGCGTACCGCCGTCCTTCCAGGACGAAGGACAGGACGCTGGAGATGACGGCGTACGCCAGGATCACGGTCACGCCGAAACCGGCGCGGCCCTGGAGCGGCGTGATCAGGAACAGGAGGTAGCTCACCACGGCCGAGCCGGCGAGGATGCCGAGCAGGTGCCAGTTGTTCAGCACCCGGTGCGACGTTTCGCGGAGCGTGTGCGGCTGCATCGACGTTGCGGTCATCGTGCTCATATAGCTGCCGCCCGTCGTCCGCCGCGGGCGACGACCCATCGAGCCAGCGCGTTCACCCCGAAGGTGATCACGAACAGCACCAGACCAGAGGCGATCAGCGCCTGCCGGCCGACGGGCT
>Ga0207711_10000303_pt1 | contig 52820 bp, 39 predicted proteins | sample KBSS34metaG_FD_184401 | JGI IMG/M metagenome (GOLD analysis project Ga0207711, IMG submission 184401) | Switchgrass rhizosphere microbial communities from Kellogg Biological Station, Michigan, USA - KBS S3-4 metaG (SPAdes) (version 2) | ecosystem: Host-associated > Plants > Roots > Rhizosphere... | reverse complement strand
GCGTCTGCGAGGTGAAGGAGGGCAGCTTGACCGGGTCCTGCTCGAGGCAGGAGGGGCAGAGGATCCGGCCGAACGGCCACTCGACGCCGCAGAGCGCACAGGCGAGCTGGCGGCGGGCGCCCTCCATCAGCGACCCCTCGCGCCGCGCCGCCACCCACGGCCCGCCGCCGCAGAAGGGGCAGCGTCCGTTCCGGTGGATCCGGTCCGGCGGGCGGTTCAGGGCACGCAGCAGCTCGACGTAGGGACGAAGGATCGCGCGCGAGAGGTAGTCCTCGGCCGCGCCTCGGTCGCCGGACCAGTAGACGAGGAGGCGCGTGCGCGCGGTCGCCGCGGAGTCCCGGAGCCGCGCGCGGGCCTCGCCGGAGAGGCGCTCGGGGCCGCTCTCCGCGGCGAACCGGAGGACGGGCTCCGCCCGCTCCCGGATGCGGTCGGCGTCGCGGTCGGCGTGGCCGGTCAACGGATCCTCCGCGTCGAAGGCATCGAGCTCGGCGGCGAGCCGTCCCTGCGCGCGATAGAGGCCGGCGGCGAAGCGCAGCGGCTCGGCGCCCGCCGCGGACTCCCGCGCGAGCGCGTCGGCCCGCGCGGCGCGCCGCTCGAATTCGGAGCCGACGGCCGAGGCTCGCTTAGCGGCGGGGCTCTTCACCCGTGACTTCGCGATACCACCGCGGGTGATGGAGCCGCGCCCACGGCCGGGTCACGGTGCCGCGCGTCATCGACCCGAACGTGCCGGGCTCCGCGGCGGTCCCGAGATAGACGTGGAACACGAGCGAGACCACGAAGCAGATGAACGTGAAGTCGTGGACGATGTAGGCGATCTCCATCAGCCAGCGCGGAAACGCGGTCGGGAACCACATGAGGAGGCCCGACAAGAGCAGGCCCACCGCGCCGAGCGACACCGCCCAGAAGTAGAGCTTCTGGCCGCCGTTGTACTTGCCGGTGCGGGGATCGTCTTCTTCGTAGCGCATGTAGCGCGTCAGCCGCGGGCCGACCCAGTCCCTCTCCCAGGGCTCGATGTGCATGTCCGAGATCCATTCGAGGAACTGGACGAGCGATGCGAGGACGAACGCCACGCCCGCCCACGGGTGCAGCAGCCGGGCGACGGTGAGGCCTCCGAAGAGGTGGGCCATCCAGCCGAAGACCGGCGTCCAGATCGGGAGTCCGGTCAGCATCGAGACGACGAACGTCAGGGCGACCGTCCAGTGCATGAGGCGCGAGAACAGGCGGTGCCGGACGATCTCGGCGCCGACGACGACGTCTTCGCGCCGCCGCCCGACGATCATCGCGGAATCCATGGGGGCACGCGGGGCTGCGGAGCTCATCGGAGTTCCTCCAATCTGCGCTCAGGCGGGCGGCAGGTTGACGTCTTCGTCGCTCGCGCCGCGCGCTTCCTTGGGTCCGTACTTCGTGTAGTGCGCGATGGCGCCGGCGACGGCGCCGAACATCGCGATGACGCCCAGCGGCCGCAGGATCTTCTTCCAGAACTTCACGCCCCAGGGCACGTGCGGATCGGCGGGCAGCTGGTACCACTCGGGATGATCGCCGTGCGCCAGCACCGTGACGACCGCGGTCCCGTGAACGCCCTGCGGGTCGTAGACGGCGGCCTGCGCGAAGCCGAGCCCCTTGAGCTGGTCCACGCGTCCGTGCGCGAGCTGGAGCATGTCCTCCTTGGTGCCGAAGTGGAGGCACCCGGTCGGGCAGGCCTTGATGCAGGCCGGCTCGAGGCCGACCGCGACGCGGTCGACGCACAGCGTGCACTTCGCCATCTTCCCGGTGGTCTGCGAGAAGCGCGGCACGTCGAAGGGACACCCCGTCTCGCAGTACTTGCAGCCGATGCACTGGTCCGGATTGACGTCGACGATGCCGTTGTCGTACTGCACGATGGCGCCCGGCGCCGGGCAGGCCGCGAGGCAGCCCGGCTCGTCGCAGTGCATGCACTGGTCCTTGCGCATCAGCCAGACGAGCCCGCCGTCGAAGTCGCGCTCGTTGAAGCGGATCAGGTTCCAGTACTCGGGATGCAGAGTGGGGAGCGTCTGGTAGGTCCCGACCTGCTCGGTGGCGACCGGCCTCAGGTCGTTCCATTCCTGGCACGCGACCTCGCACGCCTTGCAGCCGATGCAGGTCGTCGTGTCGATGTATTTGGAAACCGTCGCCGCCGTCCGCATTCCGGAGAGGCTTCCCCAGACCGAAGCGGAGGAGCGGCGAATCTCGAGGCTCATGGCTCTCCTCCCTTCACGCTTTCTCGAGCCGGACGAGGAACGTCTTGAATTCCGGAGTCCAGGTATTCGGGTCCATCGCCGAGGGCGTCAGGAAATTCGCGAGCGGGCCGGTGTGGCCGCCGGCCGCCTCGTAGCCCCAGTGCAGCGGGAAGCCGATTTGCCAGAGGTCCTTGCCGTCGACCTTCATCGGTCTCAGACGTTTCGTGACCATCGCCACGCCCTCGACCTTTCCCCGGGCCGACGTCACCCTGACCTTCGATCCGTTGGCGATCCCCTTCTCCCTGGCGAGCGCCTCCGGGATCTCGACGAAGAAGGCTGGCTGGAGCTGATTCAGGACCTGCGTGTGCTTGGTCCAGTAGTGGTAGTGCTCGGTCAGGCGATAGGTCGTGCAGATGATCGGGAAGTCCGACGCCTTGCCGTAGACGTCCTTGTCGGACGCGAAACGCTTGGTGGCCGGATTCGAAGTCACCTTCGGATGGAGCGGGTTCGCGATCGGCGCCTCGACGGCCTCGTAGTGCTCGGGGAACGGGCCGTCGTTCAGGGCCGGAGCGTAGAGGCGTCCGACGCCTTCGGCGTTCATGATGAACGCGCCGAACTCGCCGGGCGCCGAATCCGGCTTGATGTCGGGCACGTCGCCGACCCACTTCTCGCCGTTCCAGACGATGCCCGGCCGCGACGGATCCCAGGCCTTGCCCTCGGCGTCCGCCGACGCGCGGTTGTACATGATCCGGCGGTTGGCCGGCCACGAGAAGGTCCAGTTGGGGTACATGCCGAGACCCGTCGGGTCCGCGGTCGAGCGGCGCTGCGCATTGTTCCCGGCTTCGGTGTAGACGCCGAGGTGCAGCCAGTTCCCGCACATCGTCGAGCCGTCGTCCTGCAGCTGGCCGAAGTTCTCGAGCTGCTGGCCGGCCGTGCGGATCATCTTGGTCTTGTCCTTGGGGTCGGGGATGTCGAAGAGCGCCTTCCCGTTGATCTCCTTGAGCGCCTCGCCGAGGTCGGGCGCCGCCGGATTGGTGTACGACCAGTTGACGTTGAGCACCTGTTCGGGCAGCGCACCGCCCTCCTTCTTGTACAGGTCGCGCACCGCGAGAAAGATCCGGGCGAGGATCTCCTGGTCGGTCTTCGCCTTGCCGGGCGGGTCCAGGGCCTTCCACTTCCACTGCAGCCACCTGGCCGAATTGGTGAAAGTGCCGTCCTTCTCGGCGAAGCCGGACGCGGGAAGCTGGTAGACCTCCGTCTGGATCTTCGAGGTCTCGGGACCTCCGTATTCCTTGGGCGCCCTCCAGAAGGTGGCCGTCTCGATCTCGTAGTTTTCGCCGACGATCAGCCACTTGAGCTTCGAAAGCGCGTTCAGCATCTTCGGGACGTTGGGGCCGATGCCGACGGGGTTCATCCCGAACGTGATGAGGCCCTCCGGTCCGGGCTCGTCTCCGCCGACACGCTTCGAGGAGCCGCGGTACATGTCGTCGTAGATGTACATCCAGGAGTAATTCCCGTCGACCTTGGGCAGCCAGTCGTAGCCCCAGTCGTTGTCTTTGGTGGCGTTCTTGCCGTACTGCGCCTTCAGCAGCGACACCATGAACTTCGGGTAGTTCTGCCAGTAGTTCATCGACGCCCAGGCCTGCTTGTTGAGCGTCGTCGGCGTCGCGTCCTCGAGGTACTCCTTGAGATTCGTGCGCGGGCCGGCCGGTGTCTTCAGGTAGCCCGGAAGGATCTCGAATGTGCCGGCCATGTCGGTCGCGCCCTGGATGTTGGAGTGCCCGCGGAACGCGTTGACGCCTCCGCCGGGACGCCCCACATTGCCGAGAAGGAGCTGCAGCATCGCGGCCGCGCGGATGATCTGGACGCCGGTGGAGTGCTGGGTCCAGCCCAACGCATAGGTGATGGTCCCGCAGCGCTGCGCGTTGCCCGTGGACGTCACGATCTCGCAGACCTTGAGGAACGTCTCCTTCGGGGTGCCGCAGATTCTCTCGACCATCTCGGGCGTGTACCGGTCGACGTGCTTCTTCAGCAGCTGGAAGACGCAGCGCGGGTTCTGCATCGTCGGGTCGAGGCCGTACGCCTTGGACTTCGGGTCGGCCTCGTACGCCCACGCGGTCTTGTCGTACGTACCGGACGCCTCGTCGAATCCGGTGAAGAGGCCGTCGTCGAAGCCGAATTTCTCCCCGACCAGGTAGGGGCCGTTGGTGAAGAGCTTCACGTACTCCTCGTGGAAGCGCTTCGTGTCGATCGCGTAGCGGATGATGCCGAGCAGATACGCGACGTCCGAGCCGGCGCGGATCGGCGAGTAGAAATCGGCGACGGAGGCCGTCCGCGTGAAGCGCGGATCACAGACGACGAGCTTCGCGCCGCGCGTCTTCTTCGCCTCGATGAACCACTTGAACCCGCAGGGATGGTTCTCGGCCGGGTTCCCGCCCATCGCCAGAATGACGTCGGCGTTCTTGATGTCGACCCATCCGTTGGTCATCGCCCCGCGTCCGAACGTGGCGGCCAAACTGGCCACCGTCGGGCCGTGTCAAACCCGGGCCTGGCTGTCCCGGTACGGCACCCCCAGGGCCGTGATGACCTTCCACTGGAGCCAGTTGAACTCGTTGGTGTCGGTGCAGCCGCCGATCATCGCGATGCCGGGCGTGCGATTGACGGTTTGCCCCTTCGCGTTCTTCGCCACGAAGGTTCGATCGCGCGTGTCCTTGATGTGCCGCGCGATCTCCTTGATCGCGTCGTCCCACGAGATGTCCTCCCAACGATCCTTGCCGGGGCGGCGCACCTTCGGCGACAGCAGGCGGTTGGGGTTGTTGATGTCCTCGCGAAGCGTCGCGCCCTTCGGGCAGAGTGTTCCGCGATTGATCGGATGCTCGGGATCGCCTTCGACGTGAACGACGGCGGCCGTCGCGTTCTTCGCCTTGTCCCCCAGCGTGTGGATGATGACTCCACACGAGACCGCGCAGTAGGGACAGGTACTTCGAGTCTCGGTAGTGCGGGAGATCTTGAACTGCCGCATTTCCGCTTCGGCGGTGGAGACGTCGAAGCCGAGCGCGATGCCGGTTCCGAGACCCGTGGCCTTCAGGAACCCTCGACGCGTGACCTCCATGGGGCCCTCCCGGGGTCCTTACCCCTTGCAAAGGGTGCGCCGGTATCGAATTCAATTCCTCGGCGGGGGACAAGTCAAGAGAAGGTTGCGAAGGGTCACGCGGGCGGGAGCCCCACCTCCCGCCCGCGGAGATCGCGAATCAGAAGTTGTACAGACCCGAGAAAGCCCACTGGTTGCCGGTCGTGGTCGCCTCGAGCACACCGGTCTTCAGCTTGTCGCGCATGTACTCGAGGCCGAAGGCGAGCGGCCCGCACTTCCACCGAAGCATGCCCACCAGCATCTCGTTCTTCATGCGCCCGGCGGGGCCGACCGCGGCCAGCACGTCCGCGTTCTTGGGGTCGTCGAGGCCCCCGAACAGGAACACGCTCCAGATCGGGGTGATGTCGAAGCCGATCTGGGCCCAGCCGCCCTTGTCGAAGATCTTGCCGAACTGGTTGATCGTGGAGAATTGCTGGCCGATGTTGTGGCCGGCGTAGCCGTTGCCCTGGAGCATGAACGGCCCGAACTGGAACTTGGCGCCGACCTCGACGACCGAGCCGTTGAGCTTGTCGTTGGGCGCGACCGCACCCGGTCCCGAGAGGTCCTTCTGGTCGTAGTGGCCGACGATGTAGGTGCTCCAGGAGCCGTGGTCGCCGGCCTTGCCGCCGAGGTTGAAGCGTGCCTCGAACTGCGGCGAGGCGGCGTTGCCCGCGCTGTCGAAGTTGATGCAGTTGTTCGTCGTGGTGCACTCCGGGCCGTTCCACGAGCCCGACATCACGGCGACCACCATGTCGGCGGCCACCACCGCGTCCTTGGGCGTCAGGTTCTGGTACACGAAGATCCCGGGAAAGCGCCAGCCGATGTCGCCCGCCGAGCCGTATCCGAGCGGGAACGCGATGTGCGCGAGCGAGACGGCGGTGTTCCCGAAGAGCGGCGCCCACTGCTGCCCCATGCGGATCGTGGTGCTGCCGTTGGTGAAGTCGAGGAAGCCGAGGCGGAGCCGCGGAATCTCCTGCTGTCCGCTGAACGCGCCGGTGCCGTTGTTCCCGCCGAAGAAGTCCGTCTCGATGGTCGCGTTGACCTTCCAGTTGCCGATGACGTTGGGCCCGTTGAAGACCATGGTCAGGCGGGTCTGGCGCACGTCGCCGCCGCCGAACCAACAGTCGACCTTGCAGTTGGGCGGGTTCGGATACTCGGCGTTCTGTCCATTGCCGAAGGTGAACTGCTGATCCTGAGCGAATGCCGTGAAGCTGACGAAGCCCTTGAGGGTGAGGGAGCCGGCGCCTCCGATTTGCAGGGTCGCCTGTGCCGAGGCCGCCGCCGCCAGGAGGGCCAGGCACGCCGCGACGACCGTTGAGCGAATTGCGAACCTCATGACTGCTCCTTTTCCTAACTCCGAGGCTGGGGTCGCGTCGCGTCGGCGACGACGCGACAGAGCGGGAGTCGGGCCGTCAGGGAGGTCGGCGCTCCTTCAGCCTCCAGGAGCAGGCGGTATCACCGCACCTGGTCGCGGCCTGCCGGGGCCTCGTCGGTTTCGCCTTGCGCATCACCGCACCGGCCGTCCGCGCCGAATCTTAACCCCAACTTCAGGCGCAAGGGAGTCATTTCACGGAGCCGAAGGTGAAGCCGGCGATGAACCGGTCGAGGAACAGGTTGTAGAGGATCCCGATCGGGAGGCTCGCGACGAGGCAGGCCGCCATGAGGGAGCCCCAGTAGTAGACGTCGCCCCGGACCAGGAAGATCGGGACGCCGACGCCGATCATCTGGTTCGCCTCGGGCGAAATGAAAGTCAAAGCGTACACAAACTCCTGCGTCACCAACGTGAAGCTGAAAATCACGACCGTCAGGATCCCGGAAACCGAAATCGGCACGACCATCCGAAGAAAGGCCCCGAACCGCGTCAGGCCGTCGACCATGGCCGCGTCCTCGAGCTCCCGCGGGATGGACTTGAAGAAGCCCATGAGGAGCCAGATGGAGAAGGGGATGGTCATGCTCGGATAGACCAGGACGAGCGAAAAGATCGAGTCCTGCAGCCCGAGCAGCCCTACGACCCGGGACAGCGGGATGAACAGGAGGGTCGGCGGGATCAGGTAGGTCAGGAAGATCGCGATCCCGAGCCGCTCGCCCCAGCGGCCTGTCAGGCGCGCCAGGGAATAGGCCGCCGGCACGGCGACGAGCAGGGTGATCGCGACGACGATCCCGCCCACGAGCGCGGTGTTCCCGAGCCAGCGCAGGAAGCGGGTCTGCGTGAAGAGGAAGCGCACGTGCTCGAACGTGGGGGGGAGGTTGAACTTGAACGGGTTGTTCTCGACCGTGTAGAGGTCGATGTTCTGTTTGAAGGCGGCGATCAGCATCCAGAAGAACGGGAACGCGAGGGCCCCCGTGAAGAAGACCAGGACGCCGACGTGCAGCAGCCTTCCGGCCACCCTTCGCCCGGGCGCCCGCACGCTCACACGACCTCCGCGCGGTGCGCCAGCCGAAGCATCCCGTAGGCGACGAGCACGAGCACCGGGACGAGGAAGAGCGAGATCGCCGCGCCCGCGGCGAGGTCGCTGCCGGCGATGCCGGTGGCGAAGGCGAGCGACGGCAGGGTCTGGGTGGAGTCGTAGGGTCCGCCCGCGGTCAGGATGTAGACGACCGTCATGTCGGTGAACGTGAAGATGATTCCGAAGAGGACCGCCACGGACAGGATCGGCGTCATCATCGGCAGGTTGATCTGGAACGTCGTGCGCCAGAACCCGGCGCCGTCGATCGCCGCGGCTTCCGGGATCTCCTTCGAGATCGCCGAGCGGCCCGCGAGCATGATCACGGTCGAGAACGGGATCAGCCGCCAGCAGTGGACCAGGATGACCGAGGCCATCGCGAGGTGGGGCTCTCCCAGCCACATCGGCGTGTTGAAGGGCTTGACGAGGTGCAGCGCGACGAGCACCCACGTGATCACGCTGTAGATCGAGTCGAGGATCCACTTCCAGCCGATCGTGCCGAGCGAGACGGGCGCGACCCACGGGAGGAGGATGAGGAAGCGGACGAATCCCCGTCCGCGGAACGGCTTCTCGAGGGCGATCGACAGGATGTTCGAGCAGACGATGACGATCGCCTGGGCGACGAGCGTGAAGACGATCGAGTTGCGCAGCGCCTTGCGGAAGCTGGGACTCTGCAGGATGCTCCGGAAGTTCTCGAGCCCGACGAGGTGGAAGCTGGTGCTGCCGATGCGCGCGTCGCTGAACGCGTAGAGCACCGCGAGCCCGAACGGGACCGCGATCAGGAGCAGGATGTAGAGGACGGCCGGCGCGAACATCGCGACGCCGAGAAACCGGCCCTGGCCGGGGTCGCCGGGCGCGGCCGCGGGTCTCATCGCCAGACTTCCCTGGGGGGTCGCCCCGCCGTGCGCTTGCCGGTCGCGCGGTCGTAGAGCTTCAGGTGCCGCTCCGTGACGGCGAACGCGTGCACGGTGCCGGGCTCGTACCGCGCGACGAGCGTCGACGGCATCCGGGAGATGACCTTCTTGCCGTCGAAGGGGCCTCCGTCGAGCGCGCCGTACACGACGCGTTCCGACCCGAGGTACTCCTCGTGGGTCACGCGGAGACCGATCGGGACGTACGGGCCCTCCCGGTCGTGCGCGCGCAGGTGCTCCGGCACGGCCGCGCGGCCGGCCAGCACGGCGACCGGGAAGAAGTGCTCGGGGCGGAAGCCGACGATCAGGTCGTCCCTCTCCACGAGGTTCATCGGCGGCGAGCCCAGGAACGTCGCGACGAAGGTATCCGCGGGCTCGTCGTAGACCTCGGCCGGGGTGCCGATCTGCCGCACCTCTCCGAAGTTCATGACCACGATCCGATCGCCCATGGCCATCGCCTCGACCTGGTCGTGCGTCACGTAGATGGTGGTCGTGCGGACGCTCTCGTGGAAGCGCTCGAGCTCCTCTCGCGCCGAGGCCCTCAGCTTCGCGTCGAGGTTCGACAGCGGCTCGTCGAGCAGGAACACCTCCGGCTCGCGGACGATCGCGCGCGCGAGCGCCACGCGCTGCCGCTCCCCGCCCGAGAGCTCGCGCGGCTTGCGGTCGAGGAGCCGGCCGATCCCGAGCAGGCCGGCGGCCCACTCGACCTTCTTCCGGTGCTCGGCCCTGGGGATGCCCTGCGCCTTCAGGGGGAAGGCGATGTTCTTGTAGACGGTCAGGTGCGGATACAGGGCGTAGCTCTGGAAGACCATCGCGATCCGGCGCTCGCGCGGCGTCAGATCGTTGACGACCCGTCCTCCGATCCGGATCTCGCCCGAGGTCGGCGTCTCGAGCCCCGCGATCATCCGGAGGAGAGTCGTCTTCCCGGAGCCCGACGGCCCCAGGAAGACCAGGAACTCGCCCTCCTCGGTCGCGAGGCTGACGTCGTTGACCGCCCCGAGCTCGCCCTGCTTGAAGACCTTGGTGAGGTGTCGCGTTTCGACGATCGCCATTGCGCAGCGGCTCCGTTTCCTTTCGTCTCCCGCGGCGTCGGGATCGCCGAACAAACAAAGGCTCCGGCCGCGAGCCGCGACCGGAGCCTAGCCGAATCCGCTTCCGGGGTCAGCTACTTCCATCGGGCGAAGATGCGCTTGTACTCCGTTTCCGCCGCCTTCGCCGCATCCTCGGCGCTCTCGTCCCCGCGTGCGACCTTCGCGAACATCGTCGGAAGGACCCACGTGCTGAAGGCCTCCGCGATCCCGGCCGTGGCGTAGCCCGGATAGCCCACGTTGGTCGCCCAGTCGAGCACGTTGCCGAGGACCTTGTACTTGTCGGGCGGATTGGCGCGGTCGTCCTTCGCGATCAGGGTCTGCAGGTCGGGCACCGTCGAGGGGAAGCACGGGAAGTTGTAGAACTGCCCGGCGACGAAGCCGTCGCGGAAGTGGTCGATCCAGTCGATCAGGAACTTCTGCGCGCCGTCCTTGTTCTCGGCGAACTCCCAGATCACGTAGCAGTTCATGACGTGCTCGGCCGCGAGGCGGCGGACCGGCCCCTTGAGCGCCGGGCTGATCATGATCTTCGAGTCGATCGGCAGCTTCTCCCGTTCGGACTGGCGCGTGACCGAGATCGCGTTCTGGACGAAGCTGACGCGGCCCGCCAGCATGGCCTGGTTGTTCGACGGCGGCGTCCACGTGAAGACCTCGGCCGTCTCGGTCTGGGTGTAGAGCTCCTTGACGTACTTGAGCGCGTCGACCGTCTGCTTCGAGTTGATGGTGACGTTGCCGGCCTCGTCCTGCTCGGCGCCGCCGAAGGACCAGAGGATGGCGCGCAGCGCCATCGAGGTGTCGAGCTCCTGCGCGAGGCCGAGCCCGACGGGGTGGCCGGAGGAGTCCCGGATCTTCTTGCCGCCCTTCAGGAGGTCGTCGTAGGTGTCGGGGCCGTTGGGATACCCCGCCTCGGTCCACCAGTCCTTGTGCCAGTTGCCGGGGTCCGGCGTGTAGGCGTCGGAGAACGCGAAGTATTTCTTGGTCTTCGGGTTGTACGTGGACTTGTGCGCCAGGTCGATCTTCTTGCCGTGCTTCTTCTCGACTTCCGCGTAGACGTTGGTCATGTCGATGACCTGGCTCTCGTACGACGCGGGCGGCGAGAGGAGCATGAAGAGGTCGTGGCCCTTCTTGGCGGACGCCTCGGAGGCGGCCCGGGCGTTCAGGTCCACGAGGTTGATGTTGTCGACGACGACGTTCGTGTTGTTCTTCTGACCCCACTCCTTCACGTAGGTGCCGTTGAACCACGTGTCCCAGGCGGGGACGAAGTGGCTCCACTGAAGGATCTTCAGCGTCTTCTGCTGCGCGGCGGCTCGCGCGGGAAAGAGAAAATTCGCGCCCAACCCCGCGGCGGCGGCTCCGGCGCCGGTCAGCTTGGCGAACCGGCGGCGCGTGATCCCGGGCTTCCGGTGCTTGGTCATGGCTTCCTCCTCCGTTTCAGAAGTGGCGGATGTCCACGTCCTTGGTCTCGCGGATGAAGAGGGCCCCGATCACGAAGCTCATGAGCGCCACGACGATCGGGTACCACAGACCCGCGTAGATGTTGCCCCGGGACGCGACGATCGCGGTGGCCAGGAGCGGCAGCATGCCGCCGAACCAGCCGTTCCCGATGTGGTAAGGCAGCGACATGGACGTGTAGCGGATGCGCGTCGGGAAGAGCTCGACGAGGAACGCGGCGATCGGCCCGTAGACCATCGTGACGTAGATGACCAGGATGAAGAGGATCAGGATCGTCGTTCCCCAGTGGAGCGCCGACTTGTCGAACTTGTCGGGATAGCCGGTGGTCTTCAGCGCCGCCTTGTAGTCGTCCTCCTTGAAGCCGTGGAGCTCGACGCTCCCGATCTTCGTCACGACCGACTCGCCGTTCTGGGCCGGCAGCGACGTGAAGGAGAGCCCGTTCTTGGTCAGGAGGTCCTTCGCCTTGTCGCAATCGGAGAAGACGGTCTTCGGCGTCGGGAAGATGTGCATCCGGCAGTCCGTGGCGGCGACCGTAATCGGAGTCTTCGCCGCGTAATCCTCCAGCGCCGGGTTGACGTTGTGCGTGAGGGCCTTGAACAGGGGGAAATAGGTCGCCGCGGCGATCAGGCAGCCTGCCATGATGATCCACTTTCGTCCGATCCTGTCCGAAAGGGCCCCGAAGACGATGAAGAACGGCGTGCCGAGCACGAGGGAGACCGCAATCAGGATGTACGCCGTCAGGTAGTCGACCTTGAGGTAGATCGTCAGGAAGAACAGCGCGTAGAACTGCCCGGCGTACCAGACGACGCCCTGGCCGGCGGTCGCGCCGAACAGGGCCAGCAGCACGATCTTGGCGTTGGACCAGTTGGCGAAGCTGTCCGTCAGCGGCGCCTTCGAGCCCTTCCCCTGCGACTTCATCGCCTTGAAGATCGGGGACTCCTGCAGCTTCAGCCGGATGTAGACGGAGAACGCCAGGAGAACGAGCGAGACCAGGAAGGGGAGGCGCCAGCCCCACGACTTGAAGGTGTCGGCGCCCATCTTCCAGCGGCAGAAGCCGATGACCAGGAGCGCCATGAAGAGCCCCAGGGTCGCGGTGGTCTGAATCCAGGCCGTGTCGTAGCCGCGTTTGCCGTGCGGAGCGTGCTCCGCGACATACGTGGCGGCGCCACCGTATTCGCCGCCGAGTGCCAGACCCTGAAGAAGCCGCAGAAGAACGAGAAGGATCGGAGCGAGAAAGCCGATGGTCGCGTAGGTGGGCAGCAGGCCGACCGCCGCGGTCGAGGCGCCCATCACCACGATCGTGATCAGGAACGTGTACTTGCGCCCGACCAGGTCGCCGATCCGGCCGAAGAACAGGGCCCCGAAGGGCCGAACGAGGAACCCCGCCGCGTACGTGACGAACGAGGAGAGCAGCGCGGCGGTGGCGTTGCCGGGCGGGAAGAACAGGGCCGCGAAGAACGGCGCCAGGGTCGCGTACAGGTAGAAGTCGTACCACTCGAAGACGGTGCCCAGGGACGAGGCGAAGATGACCCGCTTCTCCGCGCCGGTGATGGTTCCGGCCGGGGGCTTGGTTTCCGCGACTGCCGTCGACATCGCTTCCTCCTTCAACTCAAGACAAGAGAATCCGGGCGCAATCGAAAATTCGTGTGAGGGAGGAGACGGCGCCGGCGACGCGGATCCGGCCGGGCGCCGGCCCTCGGGCGTCGCATCCGTCCTGTCCCCTCGTCGAAACCTCGGCGGGCGTAGGCAATGGTCCGTCGACCTCGAAGTTTGCAAAGTCTTTTGCCAGACTTGATACAAGTCAAGGGGATTCGGGGCCGGTCCCCCCACCGGCGCCCCGAAGGCGCTCCGCGGACTAAGATGGCGATTCGCCGGTCCCCCGAAAGGAGGCGCCCATGGCCGATGCCCAGAGACCCGTGGTGGTCGCGGAGACGACCGAAGCGCAGATCGCGGTCCATTGGAAAGAGGAGGAGTACTACTCGCCTCCCGCCGGTTTCGTCGCGCAGGCGAACCTCAAGGACCCCGCGATCGACGAGCGCTTCGCGGAGAAGAACTTCCCGAAGTGCTTCGAGGAATACGCGGACATGCTCCGGTGGTCCAAGCGGTGGGACACCGTGCTCGACACGAGCGACCCTCCCTTCTGGAAATGGTTCGTGGGCGGGAAGCTCAACGCGAGCGACAACTGCATCGACCGGCACCTCGACAAGTACAAGAACAAGGCCGCATTGATCTGCGTGCCGGAGCCCGAGAGCGAGGACGCCCTGACGATCACGTACCGCGACCTCTACGTCCGGGTCAACGAGTTCGCCATGATGCTGCGGGACTTCGTGGGCCTGAAGGCGGGCGACCGGGTCACGATCCACATGCCGATGGTGGCCGAGCTGCCGATCACGATGCTCGCGTGCGCGCGGTTGGGAGTCGTCCACTCGGTGGTGTTCGGCGGATTCAGCGGCGAGGCCTGCGGACTCCGGGCGGCCGACTCGGGCAGCCGCGTGCTCATCTACATGGATGCCTACTACCGCGGCGGGAAGCTGATCGACCACAAGGCCGCGGCCGACATCGCGGTCACGACGGCGGCGTCGAACGGCCAGACGATCGACAAGGTCCTGGTCTGGCGGCGGTATTCGGGCAAGAACAGCTCTCCGACGCCGATGGTCCGCGGACGCGACATCTTCGTGGACGAGGTCGTCGGGAACTACCGCGGCAAGCGCGTGGAACCCGTGCCGATGGACGCGGAGGCTCCGCTCTTCCTGATGTACACGAGCGGGACGACCGGGAAGCCCAAGGGCTGCCAGCACCGCACGGGCGGCTACCTCTCCTACGTCACCGCCACGTCGAAATACATCCAGGACATCCATCCGACGGACGTCTACTGGTGCATGGCGGACATCGGATGGATCACCGGCCACTCCTACATCGTCTACGGGCCGCTCGCCCTCGGCGCGACGTCGGTCCTCTACGAGGGAGTGCCCAACTATCCGGACGCGGGACGCCCCTGGCGCATCGCCGAGAAGCTCGACGTCAACATCTTCCACACCTCGCCCACGGCGATCCGCATGCTGCGCAAGGCGGGGCCGGAGGAACCGAAGAAATACGACTACCACTTCAAGCACATGACGACCGTCGGCGAGCCGATCGAGCCCGAGGTGTGGCGCTGGTACTACGACGTGGTCGGCAAGCGCGAGGCGGTCATCGTCGACACGTGGTGGCAGACCGAGAACGGCGGCTTCCTCTGCAGCACCAAGCCGGCCCTCGATCGGATGAAGCCGGGCAGCGCCGGCCCCGCGTTGCCGGGCATCTACGCGGTCATCTACGACGAGCAGGGCCAGGAGGTCAAGGCGGGAAGCGGACGGGCCGGGAACATCTGCATCCGCAATCCCTGGCCGGGAATCATCCAGACGGTCTGGGGAGATCGCGAGCGCTTCGTCAAGCAGTACTACTCCAAGTACTGCAAGGACCCGAAGAGCCAGGACTGGCGCGACTGGCCGTATTTCGCGGCCGACGGCGCCGTGCTCTCCGCCGACGGCTACTTCCGGATCCTCGGACGCGTCGACGACGTGATCAACGTGGCGGGCCATCGGCTGGGCACCAAGGAGCTCGAGTCCGCGTGCCTGACCGTTCCCGAAGTCGCGGAGGCCGCGGTCGTCCCGGTCGTGGACGAGATCAAGGGCCGCGTCCCCGAGATCTACGTCGCGCTGAAGCCGACGCACGCGCCGAGCAAGGAGATCATCGAGCACGTCGTCTCGACGATCGAGACGATGATCGGCAAGATCGCGCGCCCGAAGACGGTGCACATCGTGCCGGACATGCCCAAGACGCGGTCCGGCAAGATCATGCGCCGCGTCCTGGCCGCCATCTCGAACGAGATGGAGATCGGCGACATCACGACGCTCGCGAATCCCGACGTGGTCGAGCAGATCCGCCTGGCGGTCCAGGGCCCGAAGAAGAGGGTCACCCGGGACAGCCTCGAGGACATTCGCCGCTTCGGCGAGATCGAGTAGCGGGCGCGGCCGGACGGGCGGGACGCTCAGGGCGCCGGCGCGGAGACCTGGAGCCCCTGCTCGAAGGCGGTCGGGACCTTGCGGTCGAAGAGCTCGAGCTCCCGTCGCGCGAGCGGCGCGCGGGGGTGCTTGATCTCCTCGTAGATCTTGACGCGATCCTCGAGCAGGTCGCGCCGCCACGGGAAGTGGGGCTCGAGCGGCTCGAGCGCCTCGGCCGCGCGGGCGGTCCCCAGGTAGTGTCCGACGTAGAGCCGCATGAAGTTGCGCTCGTCGTCGAGGAGCCACAGCGGGAGCGGCGGCGTCAGCATGTCGTAGATGAGCGGCGCGAGCTTCGCGTCGCGGGCCGGCAGATCGCCCAGGATCGCGAAGAACCGGCCCATGATGCTCGGGAGCGGCCAGGCGTCGACGCGGTAGCGTCCCATCGCGGCGGCGCAGGCCTGGTAGCACTCCGGGAACCGCCCCTGGCTCCAGAGATAGCGAGCGAGGATCGCGTCGGCCTCCGCCGGCTGATAGGGACGCAGCTTCGCGATCCAGTCGAGCGCCGCCTCGAGCCCGCCGTCCGCCATCCCCTCCGCGATCATCGCGATCTCGAGCGGTCCCTCGGGCTCCCACGGGCCGCTCGTGTACGCGGCCAGGACCTGCCGCAGGTCGCCGGCGAGGAAGGCCGTGTGCGCCGCGAGCCGCGGGACATCGTCGGCGCTCTGCGGCGGCGGCGGCTGGAGGCCCTCCTCGGTTCGCGCGACGACCGCGTTCCACCGGACGCGGTTCCAGTCGGGCGCCGGACCTTCGATCGCCGGCCGGTTCTCGCCCCGCGCCTGGGAGAGCACGCGCAGCTCGTCGCCCTGGAAGAGCCCGCCCTGTCCGAGGCTCCGCGCGAAGGCGAACTCGACGACGTTGCGATCGTCGCGGTTCACCCGCCCGGCCTCGGCGCGGACGATCGACCGCGTGAGCGAGTCGCGCGCGACGTAGTGCGCCAGGAAGCCCTCGAGCCCGACGACGCGCCACGCGTCGCGCATCGCGCTCGCGAACGGTTCCTGCGCGAGCCGCTTGCGCAGAGCGTCCGCGTCCCAGCGGATCGGCTTCTCCGTGCAGACGAGCAGGAGGTCGTCGGCCTTGCCGGAGAAGGTCTCGACGCTTCCGAAGACGCTGCCCAGCGTGGCGTAGACCGTGCGCACCGTCTGCGGGTCCACCTCGTACGCCTGGAGCCACTGGACGAAGATGCCGCCGGGCTCGAGGCGGTTCCGGACGGCCTCGTAGAAGTCCTTCGTGAAGAGGCTCGAGATCCCGGCGCGGTACGGGTTGCTCGGCTCCGAGAAGACGAGATCGTACTTGCGGCGCGTGGTCAGCAGGAGCTCGCGCGCGTCGCCGATCGTGATGTGGACCCTGGTGTTCGCCAGAACGCCGCGGTTGACCGGGGCGCAGTCGCGCGCCACGCCGAGCACCGCCGCCTCGAGCTCGGCGACGTCGACGCGCTCGATCGTCGGCAGCGTCCCGAGCCAGCCGGCCGTCGAGCCGGTGCCGAGACCGATGACGAGCGCGTTCTGGACGCGGGGATGGAGCGCGGCGCCCACCATCCCGCTCATGACCTGAGTGGCCGCGTCCTCTCGCGAGTTCCCGTCGACCTTGCCGTTGATGACGAACGCCGCGCCGCCGCGCGTCTTGAGGAGGGCCACGGCGCTCTCGCGCCCGTCGGCGTCCCAGGCGATCAGGCGGCGCTGGTCTCGCTCCCACACGATCACGTCGTTGGGCGCGGAGGACTCGAGGTGGACCCGGCCCGCGCCGATCGGGCTGTGGCGCCAGACCGAGGTCGGCCCGGTCGAAAAGAGCATCGCGACGCTCGCCGCGATGCCCGCGAGCGGCAGCCAGGCGCCGGAACGGCCGGCGGGTGAGCCGGTGCGCCGCGACGATGCCGCGTGCCGGCCCGAGAGCCAGAGCGTCCAGGCGCTGAGGACGGCGAGCATCAGGATGACGGCCTTCCAGCTCCCGGTCGCGTACAGGATCGGGAGCAGCCCGAAGCCGCCGGCGAGCGAGCCGCCGATCGCGCCGAGCGTGTTCCAGGCGTACGCGAGGCCGACGTCCTCTCCGACGCCCTTGCGCCCGCGCCCGAGGAGACCTACGAGCTGCGGGAACTGGAACCCCGCGACGAGCGCGGCGGGCAGGACCACGAGGATCGTGACCTGCGTCCAGGTCAGGATGTATCCGGAGAAGCCGTAGACGCCGAGCGGCCGGGAGAGCGCGGCGAAGATGGCGATGCGGTCGCCGACGGCGTAGGGGAGCGCGAGGCAGGCGGCCTCGAGCGCGGTCGTGGCGGAGAGCGCGGTCAGCGTCGAAAAGCCCGCCGGGCGCGTCCGCGCGAGGCGGCCGTACGCGGCGGCGCCGAGGCCGATGCCGGCGAGCGCGACGGCGAGGATCAGGCCGAACGTGTACGTCGAGCCGCCGAGGAGCGGCGCGAGCATGCGGTACCAGACCAGCTCCATCAGGGTGAAGGCGAACCCCACGATGCAGGACGCGGCGAGGACGAAGGCACGCGGCGCGGCGGAGGGTTCGGTCGGGGCGACCGGCGCGGCGGCGTCCTCGGGGACCTCGGCGTCGCGGATCACGATCTTCTTGCCGAGCGCGACCGCGGCGAGCCCGATCGCCGCGTTGAAGACGCAGGCGGCCCACAGGGTCTCGCGCGTGCCGAGCGCCTCGAGGAGCCAGAACGTCGAGAGCGCCGTCCCGACCACGGCGCCGAGCGTGTTCGCGCCGTAGAGCACGGCCATGCGGCGGCGGTCGGCGTCGTCGTCGGTCTCGACGGCGCGGGAGGCGGCGGGCAGCGTGCCCCCCATGAGGAAGGTCGGCACGAGGAGCACGAGCGCCGAGAGGATCAGCCGGACGACGGAGCCGAAGATCGGCCCCATCGTGATGGATCCGCCGAGCGCGAGGTACAGCCAGCGGATCAGCCAGAGGAGCCCGGGCGTCACCGCGGCGGAGGCGGCGATCCCGATCTCGAGCCGGCCGTAGAGCTCGAGAGGCCGCTCGGCCCGGTCCGCGACGCGCCCGAGGACCCGGCTACCGAGGCCTAGGCCTCCCAGGAAGATCGCGACCACCGCCGCGGACGCCGCGGTCGAGAATCCGAACACCAGCCGCAGGTCCCGCATCCACGCGACCTGGTAGATCAGAGAGGAGAGCCCCGAGCCGAAGAGCAGCAGCGCTGCCCGCACGAGCCGCGACTTCTGGGAGGGCACGGCTCATTATGAGGGAGAGTGGCTGGTTCGCCCGCGCCGCAAGTCGTACAATCCAATGAGTGAAAGCATCCGGAAGCGTTCTGGACGGCCAGGTTCTTGGCCGGCTGGATCGCTGGCGGAAGGCGCGGGCGGTCTTCGTGCGGCCGGACGGTCCCGAGGCCGAGCGCGCCGTCGCCGCGGTGTATGGCCGAAGCTGGGTCCGCGCCCCGATGTACGGGCGCGCCCGGCGGCTGCTCGTCGAGCGCACTCCCGAGGCGTTCCTCGACGACCTGGCGGAGGCCCTGGGCCCCCTCGCCGACCGCGTCCGCGTCGCGCCCGAGGACATGCGCCAGACGAAGTGGGACGCCATGAGCCGCTTGCAGTCGCTGCCGCGCGCGCGCCGCGAGGTCCAGGCGCTCTGGCTAGCCGACGAGCTGACGACGGGGGAGTTCTTCGTCGAGTTCCAGCCGCTCTTCGATCTGAAGTCGGGGGAGCCGGTGGGCTACGAGGGACTCCTGCGCGGCCAGGGCCGCGACGGACAGCCCAAGCTCGCGGCGGAGATCTTTCCCGCGGCCGAGTCGCTCCAGCTCGAGAAGAGCTTCGAGCGCTTCTCGTGGACGTGCGTGCTCGAGGCGGCGAGCCGGATTCCCGAGGGCGCGATGCTGTTCCTGAACGTGAACCCGCGTCTCATCGAGCGCTCGGAGCACGCGCTCGCGGCGCTCGGCGAGGAGAGCGAGCGGCGCGCGTTCCCGTTCTCGCGCCTCGTGCTCGACCTGGTCGAAGTCGAGGAGCTGCCGTCGGTCGAGGACCTCGCGACGGCCCTCACGGTCCCGCGGGACCTCGGCGCGGTCATCGCGCTCGACGACATCACCTCGGGCTACGGGACGCTGCAGTTCTGCCACGCCCTCCAGCCCGAGTGGATCAAGGTGGACAGCGAGGTGACCAAGGGCATCGCGCGGGACCCGCGCCGCCGCGCGATCCTGAAGTTCCTGGCCGACCTCGCGCGCGAGTTCTCGTCGACCCTCATCGCCGAGGGAATCGAGTCCTCCGAGGACCTGGACATCTGCGCCGAGGAGGGCGTGGGCGCGGCGCAGGGCTATTTCCTGGCGCGGCCCTCCGTGCAGCCGCCGGCGCCGACGGAGGAGTTCAAGCTCTGGGTGGAGACGCGGCCGGAGACGAAGCGCTCGGCCTGACGGACCTACGCATGGACTCCGTCCGCCTGGACGTCTGGCTCGACGTCTCCTGCCTCTTCCCGACCCGCTCCCGGGCCAAGGCCGCCTGCGAGGGCGGCAAGGTGGACGTCAACGGCGCCCGCGCCAAGCCCCACCGCGAGATCCGGGTCGGCGACCGCATCGCGGTCTCGGGCGGCGGACCCGTGGGCGCGCGCCGCGAGCTGATCGTGCGGGGCCTCGCGGAGCGCTCGATCCCGAAGGCGAAGGCCCGCGAGCTCTACGAGGACGTGACGCCGCCGGCGCCGCCGGAACTCGTCGAGGCGCGCCGGATGGATCGGATGCTCACGCCGCGCGATTCGGGAGGCCGGCCGGACCGCCGCGACCGGCGGGAGCGCATCCGCTTCAAGCGCGAGCGGGACCGCTAGGGCGTCGGCGCTGACGCCGACCTGGCGGAAGTCGGAGGCGGTAGACTTCCTCCGTGGACTTCGACCTGCTATGCCCCTGCTGCAACGCGCGGCTCAAGATCGACCCCGAGCTGAAGGCGGTCATCGCGCACGAGGCGCCCAAGGTCCCGCGCAAGTTCGGCTCCGTCGACGACGCGATCGGGGCGCTCAAGGGCGCCGACGAGGAGCGCGAGAAGAAGTTCGCCGCGTCCGTCGAGGCCGAGAAGAGCAAGAAGGACGTCCTGAACCGGAAGTTCCAGGAGCTCTTCGAGAAGACGAAGGACGATAAGTCCAAGCCGGTCCGGGACATCGACTTGGACTAGTTGTGAGTTGTGAGTCGTGAGTTGTGAGTCGTCTGATTTGATAACTCATAACTCATAACTCATAACTCACAACTACCTCTGGTACCCCATCTCGCGAAGGAGCGCGATCCGCTTCGCGATCGGCGGGTGCGTCGAGAAGAGGCTCGCGAAGAATCCCTCCCGGTCGTTGAGCGAGCGGCCGCGCGGGTCCGCGATGCAGAGGTGCGCGATGCCCTGCTTGATCGACGGCGTCGGCTCGACCGCGTCCTCGATCTTCTGGAGCGCGGAGGCGAGGCCCAGAGGGTTGCGGGTCAGCTCGGCGCCGGACGCGTCGGCGAGGTATTCCCGCTGGCGGGACACGGCGAGCGAGACGATCTGCGCGACGAACGGCGCGAGGATGATCGACACGATCCACAGGATCCCGAAGAGCGCGGCTCCGGCGCCGCCGCCCCGGTCGGAGTTGCGGGACCGCCCGCCCCACCAGAGCCCGCGGCGGCTCCAGTCCGAGAGCAGGAGGATCGCGCCGGCGAGCGCCGCCACCACCGTCATGAGCCGCACGTCGTAGTTCTTGACGTGCGAGAGCTCGTGCGCGACGACTCCCTGCAGCTCGTCGCGGTCGAGCTTCTCGAGGAGGCCGCGCGTGACGGCGATCGAGGCGCGCTCCGGTCCGCTTCCGGTCGCGAACGCGTTGGGGTCGGAGTCCGGGATGACGTAGACGGCCGGCTTGGGAAGGCCGCCCGCGATCGCGATCTCCTCGACGACGTTGTCCAGCACGCGCTCTCTCGGGTCGGCGGGGTTCAGCGGGAGAGCGTGCGCGGACTCGAGGACGGCCTGGTCGCCGCCGTGGAGCGACCACCATGCGGAGAAGGAGCCCAGGCAGACGGCGCCCAGCGTGGCGATGGGCAGGCCCGGCGTCACGCCGGCGCCGTACAGGATCCCGTCGGCGCCGAGTCCCAGGATCGCGAGGAGGAGGAGAAATCCGAAGATGAACCAGCGGGTGTTGGAGAGGTTGCGCTGCTGCTGATCGAGGAGATTGGTCATGGGGAGGCGGGGTGGTTACGAGTCATTAGTCATTAGTCGTTAGTCATTAGTCATTAGCGGCTTCCTCGACTAACAACTAACGACTAATAACTAACAACTCGCCCTACGACTGCGTCCGATCCGACCGCAGGTTCAGATCCACCTTCGGCACCGCGCGCTCGGACTCGTCCTTGAGCTCGAAGAGCTCGACCGGCTGGAACTTGAACGCCTGGGCGATGAAGCTGTCGGGGAAGATCTGCTGCGCCGTGTTGAAGCGCGTCGCGATGTCGTTGTAGAACTGCCGCGCGAACCCGATCCGGTTCTCGGTCGAGGCGAGCTCCTCCATCAGCGACTTGACGTTCTCGTTCGCCTTGAGCGTCGGGTAATTTTCGGCGAGCGCGAAGAGCCGGGAGAGCGTCTGGGTCAGCGCGTTCTCCTTCTCCGCCGCGTCGGCGACGCCCCTCGCCGCCACCGCGCCGTTGCGTGCGGCGATGACCTTCTCGAGGGTGTCCTGCTCGAACTGCATCTCGCCCCTGACGGCGGAGACGAGGTTGGGGATCAGGTCGTGGCGGCGCTTCAACTGGACGTCGATCTGCTTCCAGCCGTTGGCCACCTGGTTGCGGAGGGAGATGAGGTTGTTGTACCGCCAGATGGCCCACATGGCGCCGATGACGGCGAGGACCACCAGGACCAGGAGACAGCCTCCGATGGCAGCCATGTGTTCCTTTTCCCTTCGATTCTACTTACGGGCGATCGACTCCGTCGGTTTATTTGGATTCCGGCGCGTTCAGGCGTTCAACCCCTGCCGCAGCTCGCGGGCCAGGATCTCGACGGCCGAGCGCGTCCCGCCGGTCAGCTTCTCCTTCCACATGCCCTCGGTCTCGAAGCGCTTGTCCCCGATCGACTCCGCCCAGGGGCGCAGGGCCGCGTCGAGCTCTCCGGCGGACCAGACGTCGCCGCCGCGCTTGCGCACCATCGCGATCACGTAGGGGACGATGCGGATGAAGGCCCGCAGCGACGCCGAGCTCTTGACGGAGTACTTCCGGCCGGCGAAGGCCGAGGGGAAGGCGCGCGCCGCCGCCTTGAAGTAGTTGAGGAAGAACCGCCGCGCGTTCTCGCGGAACTCGCGGGCGATCCGCCCGCCGGCCGTGTCGATGGCCGCGAACACGTCGCGCAGCTCGTCCGCCAGCGAGGCCTGGGTGACCGTCCCCTTGCCGATCCCGAGGACCTTGATCGAGCCCTTCAGCGGCGAGCCCTCGTCCTCGTTGAGCGTCCGGATCACGTCGTGGGCGGCGGCCAGGTTCTCGTCGCGATAGAGGCGGCGGCCGGCGAGCGAGATCAGGTGCGAGGGGTTCAGCTTGGTGTGCTTGCTGTTGATGGTGACGAAGAGCTCGACGATCTGGTCGGCGGTCAGGTTGTCGAAGACGACCGCCGGCACCTGGAAGTCGCGGAGGTTGTGCTTCTCGGCGATCTCGTGCAGGGCGAGCAGGCGGTGCTGGCCGTCGAGCGCCCGGAGAATCCCGGACTCCTCGGGAAGCTTGAGCGAGCCGGCGTCCGCCCGCCCCCCGGAGGGAACGAACTCGAGCCGCTTCTCCGAGACGAGGAGCACGCTGCCGGGGATTGCGGGGAGTGACCCGGAGTCGGCCTGCTGGAGGTAGTAGGTGACGAGCTCGTCGATCTTCTTCTTGATGATGGGGCGCTGGTAGGCCTGCTCGGAGGCCGCGATCTTCTTCTCGAGGAGGTCCCAGTTGACCCGCCCCGGATGGTGCTTGGGGGTCTTCGAGTGGCCGCGCGTGGTCTGGCTGCCGGGGCCGAACGAGAGCACCTCGAAGCCCACCAGGGACTGCAGATCCGCGCCCGAGAGCAGCGCCTCGTAGAACCGGACGCCGAACTGATTCAGGCGGAGCGAGGGAACCGAGATCATGGCCACCTCCTACGAGGACGCCCGGGGCACCGCGCCCCCCCGCCGCGGCCACAGAAGCTTCGCGGGGCCCGGAAAGGGTATACCGGGGTCCTCCTACTTGGAGCCAACTTTCAGAGGGACATGGAGAAGGGGGTAGGTCGGAGGGGGGGAGAGCCTTCGCCCCTGGCACCTATGACCGATGACCCATGACCGACCGACCCCCCTACGGGGGCGAGACCGACTTCCAGTCCTGACCGTCGATCATCTGGTCGTGGATCTGGCCGGCGCCGATCAGGATTCCCTTGAGCTCGGCGGTCAGGATCCCGGCGAGCTCCGGCAGGGCGTCGGAGTGCGCCACCGGCACCGAACACTCGACCGACTTCTGTCCGAGGGAGGCGAAGAACGGGGAGGGGCGCCGCGTCCAGTCGGAGTCGCTGCGGCGGTGCTTGGTCATCAAAAACGCCGCGAGCCGGCGCTCGTCCCACGGCTCGGTCATGGCCCAACGGAAGTTCGCCCGCAGGCCCTTCTGCTCGATCTCGGGAGAGTCGCTGGCCAGGGAGATCGACATGGAATGGCATACACGATAGCATCCCGCCCGTTCGATCCGACAACGTGAACGCCCTACTCCAACCCGGTCTCTGCCTGCTCCTGCTGGCGAGTCCGTCCGCACCACCGCCGGCCGAGCCCGCCTCCTACGCCTCGCACCTGATGGTCGATCAGGAGGTGGTGATCAACTCGCGCATCGGCGGCATCGTCGAGAGCATCGCCGTCGACCGCGGCGCGGCGGTCACGCTGGGGCAGACCCTCGCGACGCTCGACCCGCGCGAGGCGGACGCCAACGTCAGGGAGGCCAAGGAGGACATGGAGCTCAAGCGGGCCGACTTCGAGCGGTCCAGGTCCCTCGCCGCCTCCAAGGTCGTGAGCGCCGCCGACCTCGACGAGAAGAAGGCTCAGTTCGAGGTGGCGCAGGCGCGCTGGGAGAAGGCCAAGACGCTCCGCGACTACACCGTGATCCGCGCGCCGTTCGCCGGCATCGTCACCGAGAAGTGGGCGCGCGTCGGCCAGAAGGTCATCGAGGACAAGGACGACCCTCTGTTCAAGATCACGGCGGTCGAGCCGCTCCTGGCCCGGATCTACCTGCCCGAGGAGGAGCTCCTGCGCGTCAAGGTCGGGGACCGCGTCGAGGTCGTTCCGGACCGATTCCCCGACGCGCGCACGACGGGAGAGGTCCAGTTCATCAGCCCTGCCGTGGACGCCGCCAGCGGCACTTTCCAGGTGGTGATCCGCGTGCGCCGCGAGCCCGCCCGCGTGGTGCTGCGGCCCGGCATCGCGGTCAAGGTGCGGTTCGCCCCGAAGACCGCCGCCGCCGCGCGCTGACCCCGCCGACCCGGCCGATGGGCGATGGCTGACCGTTCCCGCTTCTCGGCGCGCCTGCGGGGGACGTTCGATCGCGTGCTCGTGCACGACATCAAGAACATGTCGTTCCGTCTCCGGCTCCTGCTCTCCAATCTCGACGAGCACTGGGACGACCCGGAGTTCCGGCGGACGGTCCGGGACCTCCTCGCGTCCTCGGTGGAGCGGCTCGAGGACATCATCGGGCGGTTCGTGGCGCACGAGAACGCCCTGATCATCAAGGTCGAGCTCGACGTGAACGGGCTTCTCCGGCAGATCGCGGAGCGCCCGCCGCGGCGCTCCTCGGGTAGGGCGAGCGCCTCGTCGCCGCCGGTGACGCTCGCCCTCGGCGCGGTGCCGCGCATCTGGGGCGACTCGCACTACCTGGGGGACGCCTTCGGAAGCCTCCTCGAGAACGCCCTCGAGGCGGCGGCGCCGGAGGGCAAGGTCGTCGTTCGCACGTACGCCGGGCGCTCCGCGCGGCGGCCGCGGGCGATCGTCGAGATCATCGACAACGGCGCCGGCATGTCCGCGGAGTTTCTGCGGGACCGGCTCTTCCGTCCCTACCAGACGACCAAGCCGCAGGGCGTGGGTCTCGGTCTCGCGACGGCGAGCCAGATCGTCCGCTTCCACCGCGGCACGATCCGGATCCTTTCGCAGCCGGGCGGGGGGACGCTCGTCCGGGTATCGCTGCCCGGCGTCGCGGAGCCTGCGTGACGGTCCCGACGGCTTCCCTGTCGGATCTCGGCCGGATCGTGATCGTCGAGGACGATCCCGAGCTGCTCGAGCAGCTGACCTGGGCGCTGAAGGGCAAGTTCGCCGTCTCCGCGGCGCGCGACGCCACGCACGGGAAGGCGCTGTGCGAAAGTGATCCCGACCTCTACCTCTTCGACATGCGCCTTCCGCCGTCGGGACAGGTCCAGGAGGGGCTCGATCTGCTGAAGCACGTCCGCCGGCGTGACCCCGAGGCGACGGTCGTGATGATGTCGGGAGAGGGGGAGCGGCGGGACGCGCTGCGCGCGGTCGCGCTCGGCGCGTTCGATTTCTTTCAGAAGCCGATCGACACGGCGGAGCTCATGGTGATCCTGAATCGCGCCCTGGAGCGCCGCCGGCTCCTCTCCGAGAACCGCGAGCTCCGGAGGACCGCGGCGGAGCCGGAGCCGGCGGGCGGGATCGTCGGCCGGAGCGCTCCCATGCAGCGGCTTCTGCGCGACCTCGAGCGCGTCGCGGGGAGCGACGCCACGGTCCTGATCGTCGGCGAGAGCGGCACCGGCAAGGAGCTCGCGGCGCGCGCGATTCACGCGCGGAGCCCGCGGCGCGACCGGCCGTTCGTGGCCGTCAACGCGGCCGCGCTGCCGGAGTCGTTGGCCGAGGCGGAGCTGTTCGGTCACGAGCGCGGCGCTTTCACGGGCGCCGTCGGCTCGCGTCCGGGACGCTTCGAGCTCGCGGAGGGCGGGACGCTGTTCCTCGACGAGATCGGCACGCTCTCGGCGGCGGTGCAGTCGAAGCTCCTGCGCGTTCTCGAGAGCCGCGAGATCGAGCGCCTCGGAGGCCGCCGGTCGATCCCCGTCGACTTCCGCCTCGTCTCGGCGACCAACGAGGACCTCGAGGCGCGCGTCGCCGCGGGCACGTTCCGCGAGGACCTCTACTACCGCATCCATACCGTCCCGATCGCGATCCCGCCGCTGCGCGAGCGCGCGGGAGATCTCCCCGTGCTCGCGGAGTACTTCATCGAGCTCTTTGGCAAGCGTCACGGCAAGCCGGGACTCAGGCTGTCGCCGGCGGCGCTCTCGCGCCTCGAGGCGCATCCCTGGCGCGGGAACGTGCGGGAGCTGCAGCACGTGATCGAGATGCTGGTGCTCTTCTCGGACGCCGAGGTCATCGACGAGGCGGACCTGCCCCGCGCACTGCGTCGGCCGACCCCGGGCGTTTCGCCGGCTTCGGGGCCGGCGGCCTCGGCTTCGACTTCTCCGCGGGGCTTCGCCGCCGCAGTCGAGGACTTCGAGAGGACGCTCCTGAAGGACGCCATCGCCGCGGCCGGAGGAGTCAAGGCGGAGGCCGCGCGACGGCTCGGCCTCGACGCCAACCAGATCAAGTACCTCTGCCGGAAGTACGGTCTCTAGAGAGGTGAAAAAATCATCCGCGGTTGAAGAAGGATTCAACCGCGGCGCCTTCTTCCGGAGCCGTGTTTCGCGCAAACCCTTGGCCAGTCTAGACTTCGTGGACGGCGATCCTCCTCGCGACGTTGGCCCGACGCTTGCCTCTAGGAGATGGCATTAGGGAGGGAAAGAGATGTCAAACGAAGTGAAGATCAAGCTGACCGACGCCCAGAAGGCGAAGATCAAGGAAGCCACCGGTAAGGACCTGCCCGAGATTCGTGTCGAGTCCTTCGGCGGCGCTCCGGCCGCGGCGCCCGTGACGTCGCGGGCGACCACGAAGGCGCCTCTCCGCGCCGGCACGAAGGCTCCGACTCGCGCGGGCGCGAAGGCTCCGACTCGTGCGGGCGCCAAGGCTCCGACTCGCGCGGGCGCGAAGGCTCCGACTCGCGCGGGCGCGAAGGCTCCGACTCGCGCGGGCGCGAAGGCTCCGACGCGTGCAGGCGCGAAGGCTCCGACGCGCGCGGGCGCGAAGGCCTCGTTCAAGGCCTCCTTCAAGTCCATCTAGTCCCCGACTCGATCGCGATTCCAAAGCGCCCCGCTCCGGCGGGGCGCTTTCATTTGGGACCGCCTACCAGATCGTGGACTGGGCCCAGCGCTTCAGGACTCGCCAGGCGCGCGAGGCATAGGACGCGCGCCGGCCCAGGATCTTCGCGTTTCCCGTCATCCCCGCGACGAGGCCTCCATCGGCGTTGTCGAACACCGCGACGGCGACGAACTGCTCCGGACGCGCCTGGGGAGCCGCGGGATCCGAGGCGCTCGACGCGGTGGCCGGCTGCGCCAGCGCGGCGGGGGCGAGCGAAACGATCCGTCCGCGGACCGGCGCGGGATGGCCTCGGAAGAGGGCCGAGACCGGCGCATTCGGCTCGAGGTCGTCGAAGAGGCGCTCGGAAACCGGGAGGTCGGCGGCGACCGTTCGATCCGCTCCCACCTCGGCGAGGAGCGATCCCCCGAGGACCGCCCGTCCCTCGAGGTCCCCGAGGCGGGGCGTGAGCACGCGTCCCGCGATGGGGCTCCGCACGGTCAGCAGTTCCTCCCGGGCGCGGCCGCTGCGGAGCGCCGCGTCGATCGAGGCGCCGCGGGTCTCGGACTCGAACACCCTGCTCGCCTCCGCCCCCTCTCGCCCGCGGGCGAGCTCCGCGCGCATCCGCTCGCGCTCGGAGGTGAGGCGGACGTGTTCCTCCGCACTCTGAGGGCTCACCAGCTGGAGGACGGGTTGGCCCGGCTCGACGCGCTCGCTCTCCTGCACCAGCACGCGCGCGACGACGGCGTCCTCCGGCGCCTCCAGCCGCACGGCCGTCAGCGGGCGCAGCGTCGCGGGTGCGCCGAGCGTCCGGCGGCTCCACGGCACGAACAGGAGGACCGCGAGAAGGACGGCGGCGACGATCAGCGGCCGGCGGAACTTGGCGGACATGGTGAGCTCCTTCTTGTCCAGGTATACGAGGCGGAGCGTTCGCATGAGCAGCCGCACGCGCTTGCGGAAGATGGCGTAGAGCGTGACCAGCAGGAGGACGACCGCCCAGTTGGGGAAGTAGTGGTAGTAGAGGTTGTAGAAGATGCCGGCCACGAACCGCATGATGACGACGACCCACGCGAGGGCGAGCGTTCCGTAGATCCAGTAGATCCGGCGCTTCCGCCGCGACACGACGGGGACCTCGACCGGGAGCCGCAGCACGTACCGCTGGAAGGCGGCGCCGACGTAGGCGAAGGACTCCTCGCGCAGCGAGGGGACCTCCACGAGGGTCGTCAGGGCGTAGTAGCCGTCGATCTTGATGAGCGGGTTGATGTTCAGGAAGATCGTCGACACGCCGGTGTAGAGCATGGTCTTGAAGGCGAAGTCGTGGAGCACCGTGTCCGGGTAGGACACGACCCAGCCCACCGTCGCCAGCGAGCAGATCCACGCCTCGATGTAGATGCCCGCCGTCGTGACCCAGAGCTCGTGCCAGCGGTTCGTGAAGAGGAGCGAGTCGGTCGTGTTGCAGTAGAAGGCCGGCGTGGCGTAGACGAGCGCGATGCCGATGTCGTGGACCTCGCCGCCATAGAGGTGCGTCACGTAGCCGTGGGCGGCCTCGTGGAACGCCCCGATGAACGTGATGATGAGGATGAACTGGACGATCTCGAGGAAGGGCTTCTCACCCAGCGCGTAGACGACCTTCGTGCCGCCCCAGACCTCGCCCCAGTGGACGACGATGACGCCGACCGTCCACGCGAAGAAGACGCAGCCGGCCGCCACCACGGCCGGTGACCAGAGCCAGCGCACGTACTTCAGCGTGCTCTGCAGGAAGTCGTAGGGGTCGACGACGTGGAACAGGATGAAGAAGGGGTTGAAGCCTTCCGCCTTCTCCTCGGCGGCGCGTTTGCGGGCCGACCGGGTGCCGGCGAGGAGCTGCAGGTTTCTCTCCGCCGCCGACTTCTCGATGAAGTCGATGCTGCGCAGCATCTCCTCGTATTCGGGAACCAGCGTCGGGTCGAGCGGATCGTTGGGAAAGAGCGCCTGGTAGTCGTGATGGATCTCCGCCGGCGTCCGCGTGCCGTCGAACAGCTGGATCAGCCCCCACTGGCCGTCGTCGAAGTTGTAGTACGCGGTCGCGACGGGGTCCTTCACGACCCACTTCACCTCGCCCATCTGGACCAGGCGGCGGATCACCAGGTCCTTGCGGAGCGCGGGCCGGTTTCCGGCGGCGCCGTGGCGGGCCGCCAGCGCGGCCGCGGTCTCCTCGAGCCGCGCCGCGGCGATGAGCCGGCCCTTGGGGGCGGCGGCGGCGTCGGTTACGGCAGGAGCGGCCAGATCTTGTTCCAGAGGTAACGCGCGGGGCGGCGGAAGAGCGCCGTGAACACGCTCCGCGTCCCGACGGACACCTTTCCGGTGCCGAGCATGCCGGTCTTGAGAGCGCCGTCCGGATTCGGGATCGAGACCTCGGCGATCAGGAATCGCTCCTCGCCGTCCTGCCGAAGCCGCGCGCCCACGCGGTCGACCGAGCCGCGGAAGAGACGGCCGGGGTAGGGATTGAACTTGAGCGCCGCCTTCTCGCCGGACCGGACCAGCGCGACGTCGGATTCGGGCACCGCGACCTCGGCCGTCACCGTCTGGAGGTCGGCCACCACGCAGAGCTCCCCGCCGCGCGGCAGGTGCTGGCCGACGCGCTCCTCGATCCGCGGCGTGACGATGATCCCCGAGGTCGGAGCGGTCAGACGCGTGCGTGCGAGGTGATCGCTCGCGAGCGCGATCTGCGCCGCGGCCTCGCGCTTGCGGGACTCGCCGTCGAACACCGCCGAGGCGTCGGCGAGCTCTCGCGCTCTCGCCACGTCGCTCTCCGCGAGCGTGAGGGCCGAGCGAGCCTGCGCCAGCGCGGCCTCGAACGGCTCGGGCTTGAGCGCGGCGATGATGTCGCCGGCCTGCACGCGATCGCCCTCGCGCCGATAAACCTTGGCGATGACTCCGTCGACGAGCGAGGTCACGGCCGCGCGGTGGCCGGGGAGGACGCGGGCCGGTCCGGCGACCCGCAGCGGCCAGGGCACGACGAACAACACCACGGCGGCGACCAGCAGGCCGATCGCCCAGGCTCGCTTGCGCCGCGCGGGGATCGCCGCGACCTTGCGCCGCTTCTCGAGGAGGGGCTTGAGGAAGCCGGCGAGGGGCACCTGCTGATACAGCTGCGCGTTGCGCACGGCCACGGTCGCCTGGTTGACCAGGATCGAGAGCAGGTCCCTCGTCCCTTCGTCGAACGAGAACGGCTCCCTGCTCTCGAAGGCGAGCGCGCCGAGCTTCCCCTCCTCGTCCTTCAGGACCACGCCGAAGAACGAGCGCAGCCCGGTCTGCTGGAAGACCGCGCGGAACTTCTCCTCGGTCTCGGGCCGGTCGGCGAGGATCACCCCCTCGTCGTCCTGGTGGACCGACGCGTCGCTCCCCGAGAGGAAGACCCACTGGAGGAGCTCCTCCATCCGCTTCGCATCCGGGTTCTTCCGGTCGACCTCCGCCGCCCCGGACAGCGCGCCCAGGCGCAGGCGGCCCTTCTCCTGGATCGCGATCCCGCACCGGTCGTAGGCGATCAGCGCCGAGCTCGCGTTGACGACCGAGTTCATGACCTTGTCGAGGTCGAGCGTCGAGGTGATCTCGCGGCTGACCGCGAGGAGGGCGTCGAGCTCCTGGACCTTCTTCTCCGCTTCGTGCTGCCGCGCGGTGCGAATGGCGCGGACCGCCTGCCGGCAGAGGTCCTGGAGGAGCTCCTCGTCCTCGGCCGAGAACTCGGGGTGGCGCCCGCGCTTGTTGACGAGGACGAGCGCGCCGACGCTCGCCTCGTCCTCGATCAGCGGCACGGCGAGACAGGAGTGGATCGCGTAGCCCTCGCTCTCGGAGGAAAGGGGGTCGGATTCGGGGATGCGGTTGCGCCGGATCGCGGCCTGGTCCGCGATCACGTCCCCGACGAGATTCATGCCGACCGCGGCGGGCGCCTGGACGTCGTAGTTCTCGTTGACGCCCGTGCCCGCGAGCGTGACCTCGCCGCCCTCGCGGTCGAGCAGCCAGAGGGAAGCGACCTCCGCCGTCGCGAAGTCGGCGGCCTTGCCCACGATGAGCCCGGCGAGCTCGTCCACGTCGATCGTGGAACCGAAGGCCTTCGAGAGGTCGTAGAGGTTGGTCAGCCGCTCGATCGCGTGCAGCATGCCGACGGTCTTGCGTTCGGACCGCAGCGCGCGGCCGAGCGCGGGAGCGGCGTGATGGAGGAAGCCCTCGATCCGCGTCAGCGTCTCGTCGGCGTCCGTGCTGTGCGCGAAGAACAGCGCCAGCAGGCCGACGACGATCCCCTCGGCCTGGAGCGGGACGGCCAGGCAGGCCTGGAACTCGGGGGGCACGTCGCGCAGGAACGGATCCTCCGAGGCCGAGATCTCGTCGCGGTCGAGCGCGATCGCCGAGCGGTCGCGGACGAGGTCGTGGGCGAGCCCATGGTCCCGAGGGACCGAGCGCCGGAGGATGCGCTCGAGGCCCCGGCCATGGGCGCCGATGCAGAGGAAGAGCGGGTGCACGGTGTCGGGCGCCCAGAGCAGGACTCCGTCGGCGCCGGCCATCGAGGCGCTCCAGCGCGCCGCCCAGCCCGAGGTCTGCGAGAGGTTCTCGCAGAGCGCGAGCTCCGCGAGGACGGACGCCTCGGTTTCGTCGGAAGCCGTGACTCCGCCGGACTCTTCGTCCGGATCTTCGGAGGGCTCGTCTTCCGTCGCGACCGTTTCGTCGTCCGGGTGTTGGGGTTCGTCCGCCATCTCGCGGTCTCCTCTCGGTTACGGCGAGCCGAGGGATCGGAGGTTCAGAAACTCGAGACCGCGGCCTCCAGATCGCTGTGAAGTTCGAAGACCGAATCCAGCTTGGTCATCTGGAGCAGCTTGCGGACCTGCGGACCCGCGTTCAAGAGCTTGGTCTGGCCGCCTTCCTTCTGCGACTGGGTCAGCGCGCGCACGAGCGCGCCCAGTCCCGAGCTGTCGAGGAAGCCGACGTTCGAGAGATCGACGAGGAGATTGACGCGCCCCTCCTCGAGGAGCTGGGTCACGGTCTTCTTGAACGTGGTCTCGGGCTCGCCGATGACGAGGTCGCCGGTCACCGTGAGTATGGTGATGTCGCCGTCCTCGCGGCTCTTGAGCTCCATAAGGTTGGCGGATTATGTCAAAAAATCGGTGGGACGCCAGCCCCGGCCCCGGCGGGGCGAAAAACCGCGGACGTATGATCCGCGCCATGACGACCATCGACCGCCGGTCTCTTCTGACCCTGAGTGCCGCCGCGCTGCTCGGGCCGGGGCTCGCGCGGGGGTTCCCGGCCCCCGAGAAGGCGCCCGCCGCCCCGGGCAAGACCGAGGTCAAGACGGCCGGGATCCGCCTGATCCCCGTGGACGGCAAGTACAAGGTCTGGACCAAGAAGGTCGGGTCCGGACCGATCAAGCTTCTGACGCTTCACGGAGGACCGGGCTTCGGCCACGAGTACTTCGAGTGCTTCGAGGACTTCCTGCCTCAGGCCGGCGTCGAGTTCTACTACTACGACCAGCTCGGCTCCTCCTACTCGGATCAGCCGAACGATCCCAGCCTGTGGACGATCGATCGCTTCCGCGAGGAGGTCGAGCAGGTGCGCGCGGCGCTCGGGCTCGAGAACTTCTACCTCTACGGGCAGTCGTGGGGGAGCATGCTCGCCATCGAGTACGCGCTCAAGTACCAGCGGCACCTGAAGGGCCTGGTGCTCTCGAGCATGACGGCGTCGATCCCGTCCTACATGGCTTACACCGCCAGGCTCCGGGCCGCGCTGCCGAAGGACGCCGTCGCGACGCTCGAGAAGTACGAGGCGACGAATTCCTACGACGCGCCGGAGTACCAGCAGGTCATCATGGACGTCCTCTACAAGCGCCACGTCTGCCGGCTCGATCCCTGGCCCGATCCGGTCGAGCGCGCCTTCAAGCACGTCAACAACCAGGTCTACAACACGATGCAGGGCAACAACGAGTTCGTCGTCACCGGCACCTTCAAGGATTGGGACCGCTGGGCGGATCTCCCGAAGATCACGGTGCCGACGCTCGTCATCGGCGCGAAGTACGACGAGATGGACCCCGAGGACATCCGCCGCGAGGGCCGCCTGATCCCGCGCTCGCGCACGCTGATCTGCGAGAACGGCAGCCACCTCGCGATGTGGGACGACCAGGAGGCGTACTTCAAGGGCCTGATCGGCTTCCTGCACGACGTCGAGAGCGGGCGCGGTCCGGCGCCGAAGAGCGCCTGACGGGCGCGGCGCCTCCGTGAGCGGCAACCGCGGCCGTCTCCTCGTCGTCGACGACGCGGACGCTCTCGCTCGCGAGGCCGCGGCCGAGCTGACCCGCATCGCGAAGAAATCCGTCGCCGCGTCCGGACGTTTCACGCTCGCCTTGTCGGGCGGCTCGACGCCCCGTCGCCTCTACGCGCTCCTGGCCGACCCGGGCGCTCCCTATCGGGGAGCGATCCCGTGGGAGGCGACGCAGATCTTCTTCGGCGACGAGCGCCACGTTCCGCCGGACGATCCGCAGAGCAACTTCCGCATGGCGAAGGAGACATTGCTCGCGCACGTGCCCGTTCCCCCGGGGAACGTTCACCGCGTCGCGGCCGAACGCGCCGACGCCGCGGAGGCCGCCGCGATCTACGCGCAGGAGATCGCGCGCGTCTTCGCGCTCGCGCCGGGACAGTGGCCGCGCTTCGACCTGATCCTCCTCGGCATGGGACCCGACGGGCACACCGCGTCGCTCTTTCCGGGCTCCGACGCGCTCGGCGTCCGCGACCGCACCGTGGCCGCGAACTGGGTCGCGAAGTTCGACGCGTACCGCATCACGCTCACGCTGCCCGTCTTCGACGCGGCGTCCGCCGTGCACTTCCTGGTCGCGGGGGCGGACAAGGCGGCGACGCTCTCCGCCGTGTTCGACCCCGCGTCTTCGCCCGACGCGCCCGACGCGTTTCCCTGTCAGCGAATCCGCCCGCGATCGGGCGAGCTCCTGTGGCTCGTGGATCGCGCGGCGGCGAAAGCGCTCCCGCAGACCTAATCCCTTGTCTGTCAGGGAAATCGATCCCCGACGAGTCGGCCCATCCTGCGGGCCTCGCGCTCGCGAACATGAACCGAACATGAACGAGCGCGCGAGGGAAATCCATCGAGGCCGAATTTTCGTATCAGCATTCGAATGAGGTGGAACATCGCGGGTCGGCGACGGCGTGCGATTCGCACGTAAAGGTTGACGCGGGATCCGAATGGTGAAGATAAGATTCGCCAAACCGCGGCGGTCCCCGCTCAGCGCCCGGGCCGCCACCCTGAATCGGAACGAGTAACTCGGTGCAGCCATGTCGGCTCATCGGGCTTGGGGATCCCCGGTAGCGGGGAAGGAAAGGAGACGTTGATGAAGAAGGGTGATCTGACCACGAATGTCCTGGGTCTCGCGATCGCCGGCGTGCTCGCCGGTTCCGGCCTGGCGCTCGCCAAGCAGGATGCGGCCAAGCCGGCCGAGAAGAAGCCCGCGGCGGGCGAAGAGAAGACCGCCAAGGACAAGTCGGCTTCCTCCGACAAGCACGTCTGCAAAGGTCAGAATGCGTGCAAGGGCAAGGGCGGATGTAAGTCCGGCGACGGCGGCTGCGCTGGCAAGAACTCTTGCAAGGGCAAGGGCGGCTGCGCCTCGGCCGACGTGAAGCACTCTTGCAAGGGCATGAACTCGTGCAAGGGTCAGGGCGGCTGCAAGACCGGCGATAGCGGCTGCGCTGGCAAGAACTCTTGCAAGGGCAAGGGCGGCTGCGCGGTTCCGGCGAAGAAGGCGGCCTAAGTCTGTCCATCGGCCTGGGGGCCACGGCACGAATTCGTCGCCGTGGCCCCCAAGCTTTTTTCACGGTATTTTTCGACCTCCCATGAAACCCGCAACCCCATCTCCCCGCAACCGCTGGGGATTTCCGGATCTCGGCATGGGCGTCGGGCTGCGCACCGTCCACTATCCGCACATCCTCGAGAAGCGCCCGAACGTCGATTTCTTCGAGGTCCTCTCCGAGAACTACATGGACACCGGCGGCCGCCCGGCGTGGGTCCTCGACCAGGTCGCCGAGGCGTACCCCGTGGTGCTCCACGGCGTGTCGCTCTCGATCGGCAGCACCGATCCGCTCGACCGCGAGCACCTGACGAAGCTGAAGGCGCTCGCGGACCGCACGAAGGCTCTGTGGGTTTCGGACCATCTCTGCTGGACCGGGGTGTCGGGACGCAACACCCACGATCTGCTCCCCATGCCCCTCACGGAGGAGGCGCTGTCCCACGTCGCCGGCCGCGTGAAGACCGTCTCGGACTTCCTGGAGCGGCCGCTGATCCTGGAGAACGCCTCGACCTACGCGGAGTTCACGGCCTCGTCGATGCCGGAGTGGGAATTCTTCGCCCGGCTCATGGAGGAGGCCGACTGCGGCATGCTCCTCGACGTCAACAACGTCTACGTCAGCTCCTACAACCACGGCTTCGACCCGAAGCAGTACCTGGACGCGATCCCTCCGTCGCGAGTGACGCAGTACCACCTCGCGGGCCACACGAACAAGGGCACGCACATCATCGACACGCACAACGACTACGTCATCGACCCGGTCTGGGAGCTCTACCGCCACTCCGTCGCTCGGACCGGCAACGTGTCGACCCTGCTCGAGTGGGACGCGGACATCCCGGCCTTCGAGGTCGTCCACGCCGAGGCCCTCAAGGCGCGCGCCTTTCGTAAAGAGGAGTCCCGCGAGGAGAGCCGCCTCGAGGAGAAGAAACTTGAAGCCGCAGCCTCTTGATCTGCCGCTCCTCCAGGTCCAGCGCTGGATGCAAGCGGTCATCGAGCATGCCGGGACGGCGGAGGAGGCGGTGCAGTCGCCCGCCGCACGCACCGAGCTCGACCCGGAGAAGATCGGGGGCGTGATCCTGCCGTCGAAGACGCTCTCGTCCGTCGAGCGCGTCGGCGTCTACCAGGGGATGTATCTGCTGCGGATGATCGAGGCGCTCGAGGGCGACTATCCCGCGGTGGCGCACTACCTGGGGACCGACGGCTTCGCGGAGCTCGTGGAGCGGTATGCGAAGGCGCATCCCTCCCGGAGCTACACGTTCAACCGTTTCGGCGGGAAGCTTCCCGAGTACATCCGCGAAGCGCAGTGGCTCCGCCGCCGCGCCGTCCTGGCGGACCTCGCGCGGCTCGAGCGGGCCGTCACCGAGGTCTTCGACGCGCCGGAGTCGCCGTCGTGGCCGGCCGAGGCGATCGAGAAGACCTCGCCCGAGGCCTGGGAGACCGCGGTCCTCCAGCCGATCGCCGCCTTCCGCGTCCTCGCCTTCGCGTATCCCGTCAACCCGTACCTCCAGTCGGTCAAGACCGACGACCACGACCATCCGGGTCTCCCGCGCCGCGCCTCGTGGGTCGCCGTTTACCGCAAGAGCTACGAGGTCTGGCGGCTCGACCTCGGGAGGCCGGCGTATCGATTCCTGCACGCGCTCGCGAGCGGACGCCCGTTCGGCAAGGCGGTCGCCGAGGCCGCGCGCGGCCTGCAGGGCAATGCCGGCGATCAGATCTTCCGCTGGCTGCGCAGCTGGGTCGCCGAGGGCATGTTCCAGTCGGTCTCCTAGCCCGACGAGTCGGCCCGATCCTTCGATAGGCTTGGGCCACTTGACGGAAGAACTCGGCGCTCCCGCGACCTCGGACGAGTCCGTGCCCATGACGGGCGACCTCGCGCGCGAGTGGCTCGAGGCCGACGGCCTGGGCGGCTTCGCCTCCGGCACCGTGCCCGGCGTGCGCACGCGCCGCTACCACGCGCTGCTGCTGACGGCGCGGAGGCCGCCCACGGACCGCTTCGTGCTGGTCAACGGGTTCGACGCGTGGGTGGAGACGCCGGCGGGGCGCTTCGCGATCAGCTCGCAGGCCTACGCTCCGGGCGTCGTCTCGCCCGACGGAGCGGCGCGGCTCGAGGCGTTCTCGCTCGACCCGTGGCCGACGTGGACGTTCGAGCTCGAAGACGGCACGCGCCTCACTCAGGAGCTCTTCGTGGCCCGAGGCTCGTCGGCGGCGGCCCTCTCCTGGCGGGCGGTCCGCCCGGTCGGCGCGGGACCCGCGTCGCTGGAGGTCCGTCCCTTCCTCTCCGGCCGGGACTCCCACGCCCTGCACCACGAGAACCCCGCGTTCCGCTTCGACGCCGAGCCCGAGGCGGGCGGCTTCGTGCACTTCCGTCCCTACGCGGAGGTGCCCGCGATCGCGTTCCGATCCAGCGGCGTCTACACGCACGCGCCGGACTGGTACCGCAACTTCCTGTACGCGATGGAGGCCGCGCGCGGCCTCGACGCGACGGAGGACCTGGGCTCTCCGGGAACGTTCCGCTTCGCGCTGGGCGATGCCGAGGGCGATGGCGAGGCGGTGCTGCTGATGGCCGCTGAGGGCCACGACGGCGCGCTCGCCGGGGATTCCGCGGCCGACGCGCTCGCGACGCTCCGGCGGGGAGAGCGGAGGAGGCGCAAGGGCCTGGGCTCGCGGCTTGAGCGCTCCGCCGACGCGTACCTCGTTCGGCGGGGCGCCGGCCGGACCATCGTCGCGGGCTACCCGTGGTTCACGGACTGGGGCCGCGACACCTTCATCGCGATGCGCGGCCTCTGCCTCGCCACGGGCCGGCTGGCGGAGGCCGGACAGATCCTCGTGGAGTGGTCGGGCGCCGTCTCGGAGGGCATGCTCCCGAACTTCTTCCCCGACTTCGGCGCGGCGCCCGAGTTCAACGCGGTCGACGCCTCGCTGTGGTTCTGCGTCGCCGTGCACGAGTACCTGGCCGCCTGCGCGGCCGCGGGGAAGTCGGTCGCGCGCGCCGACCGCGTGAAGCTGCAGGACGCCTTCGGCGCGATCGTCGCCGGTTACGCGCGCGGAACGCGGTTCGGCATCCGCGCCGACGCCGACGGCCTCCTCGCGGCCGGCGCGCCCGGCGTGCAGCTGACCTGGATGGACGCCAAGGTCGGCGACTGGGTGGTCACACCACGCATCGGCAAACCGGTCGAGGTGCAGGCGCTCTGGATCAACGCGCTGCGGATCGCCGCGGGCTTCACGGAGGAGTTCTCCGGGCACCTTCGGATGGCAACGGAGTCGTTCGCATCACGTTTCTGGAACGCGGAGGCCGGCTGTCTCCACGACGTGGTCGACGTGGACCACGTGGCCGGCACCGTGGACTCCCGGTTCCGGCCCAACCAGATCTTCGCCGTCGGCGGTCTCCCGTTCGCCCTCGTCGACCCCGAGGGCGAGCGCGCCCGCCGCATCGTGGATGCGGTCGAGGCGCGGCTGCTCACGCCGCTCGGTCTGCGCACGCTCTCGCCCGACGACCCCGACTACCGCCCGCGCTACGGCGGCGGCGTCCGCGATCGGGACGGCGCCTACCACCAGGGGACCGCATGGCCCTGGCTCGCGGGAGCGTTCGTCGACGCCTGGGTGCGCGTGCGCGGGAACACCGACGAGGCGCGCGACGAGGCGCGCGCACGGTTCCTCGCGCCGCTGATCGCCCACCTCGACCGGGCGGGCCTCTCGCACGTGTCCGAGGTCGCCGACGGCGATCCTCCGCACACGCCCGGCGGATGTCCCTTCCAGGCCTGGTCCGTCGGCGAGACGCTGCGGATCGACCGCGTGTTCCTCGCGCCGGCGGCGCCGGGGGAACCGCGATCGACCGGCGCGAAACGCACGCGAGAGACGCGATAGGCTACGGCCGGCATCCCGGGATCGACGAAAGGAGCCGTCATGCTCGCCCTGCGACGACTCATCCACCGCGTCAGCGCCGCGTTGAGGTGGCTGCCTCCGACGGTCGCGCGGCTCACGCTCGGCTGGATCTTCCTGGAGTCGGGATGGGGAAAGCTGCACAGCCTGCCGAAGGTCGTCGAGTTCTTCCGCAGCCTCGGGATCCCCGCGCCGGAGATCCAGGCGCCGTTTGCGGCGTCCATGGAGTTTCTCTGCGGCGTGCTGCTCCTCCTGGGTCTCTGCACTCGGCTCGCGAGCATCCCGATCATCGTGATCATGCTCGTCGCGCTCAAGACGGCGAAGGCGGGCGACATTCACGAGCTCTCGGACCTCTTCGGGACCTCGGAGTACCTCTACATCGCGCTGGCGCTCTGGCTGGGCGCCTACGGCGCCGGCCCGCTGTCCCTCGACGCGATCTTCGCGAAGCGTCTCGACCGCGCCGGGCCGCCACCGGCGCGGTGACCTCGCACCGGCCGTAACGGCCTCGCGTCTTCCGCTCCCCAGCGCGGTCGCGCGCGTCGTTTTCGCGTCGTTGACGGGGAAATCGATGTCTTAAGAAAAGTCCTAACGCACGCAAATCTCTGGAAACGCGACTGATCTTCGCGCGCGAATTTCGATTTGGGTTCTCGTAATCGTGACAATTCGATTCGCACGCCGGTAATCGCCGAAGCATTCCGGGCGTTCCCTCATTCAGGAGGCGGTCGAGCGGCGCACCCGTGGCCACGAGCGAATCGGGCCGGTGGCCATCGGTCGGCCCTGCGCGCCTCCACGTTCGATCGAGGCACGATGACCGGAGAGCGGGACCTGGGGATTCCGACACGGATGCTGCGATGAGGGCGCATTCCCGGTCGCGCCGGCACGAGGAGCCCGCGACGCCCGCAAGCGCGCCCGCGAGACCCTTCCCGGCGCCCACACACGTGTCGCGCCCGCCTGCGAGCGAGGGGCCCGAGCTCGTCCATGCCGCGGAGCTCATCCGCGCGGCGGAGGAGCTGAACATCCCCTGGGAGCGGCTGATCCGCGACGAGATCGTCGTGGAGCAGGTCCTGCGACGGCACGGCAACGGCCTCGAGGCGGAGATGCCGCTGGCGACCGCGCTCTCGCTGCTGCCGTCGTCTTTCCTCAAGTCGTGGCGGGTCCGCGACAAGATCCAGAACCTCTCGTGCGAGGCTCGCGGGGCGTCGTTCAAGGGGGCCATTGCGGAGCTGCGGGCCGTCTTCCGGCGCCTCATCGGGAAGTCCGAATCGGGACGCGGGCTCTACTCGGGCCACCTCTGGCTGGCCTATCAACGCGTGCTGCTCCTCCAGAGGGTCTGCCTCGCCGCGCGCCGGACCGCGGGGACGAACGCCGAGCGCATCGCCGCGATCTGCTCCCGCACGAAGTGCTCCTTCGACGACGCCGCCTGGGCGTTGTGCCTCGAAGACTCGCCGAGGCCCGGCCATCGCCTGGACGAGGCGGTGCGGAAGGTCCGCCAGGAAGGGTTCCAGATCCCCCGGGAAGCGACGGAGGCCAAGTCCTTCGCGAGGCTGCGTCGCGTCGCGCGCGCGGCTCCGGAGTCGCCGGTCCGCCGTCTCCGGCGCCGCCGGCGCCAGGGCCTTGCCCTGCCTCAGAGAGTCGAGCTTCCTTCGGACGCCGTTTAGCGGCGTCGCTTCGGACGCCGTTTCGCGGCGTCGCATCGGACGCCCGTTTCGCGGCATCGCTTCGGACGCCCGTTTCGCGGCGTCGTTTCCGCTCCCCACCGGCCGCGTCGCGCATCGGTCGCCGCCGGTCGGTGTACCCGCGTGAGGGCATTCTCGAGGCGCCCATCCCGGCCCGGTCTTGCCCCCAGCAGTTGCCATTCAAATTTTCAGAACCCCCTCCATTTCCCTTGATTTCGTCCTCGCTTTAATGCGACTCGTCCTCGTTGCAATTGCTCTGAGCACGAGAGATGCGTGGTTTTCTGCAGTGTGGCAATTCGATTGCTCTCCGCCTCTGCGGCCGTTCGATATCCGGGCGGCCCCAAGGAGGAAGGGATGAAGTCAGTCAACCGATTTAGCTCGTGGGTGCTATTAGCGGTCGGCCTTCTCCTGATCGCTCCGGTCGCATTTGCGCAGACGACCGGCGAGATCACGGGGACGGTGTCCGGGACCGATGGTCGCCCCCTGCCGGGAGTCACCGTCGAGGCCTCGAGCCCCTCGCTGCAGGGGACACGCGTCAGCGTGACGGGCAACGACGGGACGTTTCGCTTCATTTCGCTGCCCCCGGGGTCCTACAAGGTCAAGGGCAGCCTGTCCGGCTTCACCACGGTCGAGAAGCTCGCGACCGTGAAGCTGGACTCCGCCATCCAGGTGCAGATGCAGCTCCAGGTTTCCGCGAAGGAAGAGCTGGTCGTCACCGGTGAGGCGCCGGTGGTCGACACGACGTCGGCCGAGTCCGGAACCAACATCCGCCAGGAGGTCGCGCAGAAGCTCCCGGTGGGCCGCAACTACTCGTCGGTCGTTGCGATCCAGCCGGGCGTGAATACCGACCAGGCGGAGACCCAGGGCCGCGGCGGTTCCACGAACCCGACCGGCGGCGGGTGGACGATCTACGGCGCGACCTCGGTCGAGAACTCCTACCTGGTGGACGGGGTCAACACGACGAACGTCATCAAGGGGTTCCAGGGCAAGCAACTCTCGCAGGAGTTCATCGAGGAAGTCCAGGTGAAGAGCTCCGGATACGAGGCCGAATACGGCCGTTCGACCGGCGGCGTGATCAACGTCATCACCAAGTCGGGCGGCAACGACTTCCACGGCGACGCGTTCGGCTACTTCAACACGAAGGGCCTCACCGCGAACTACAAGGGCTTTTCGGACATCCAGTTCAACGCGGACGGCACCAACTTCGTGAACAACGGGACCGACGGCGAGGCCGTGGTCGATCGCAGCCAGCAGGACCGCCAGGACTACGGGGCGGACCTGGGCGGCTACATGATGAAGGACCACATCTGGTTCTTCGGCGCGTACAACAGGGTCACCTACAACAACAGCCAGGTCGTCAGCTCGGGCTCCGAGGCCATCTTCGGCCCCGCAGTGGCCGGCGTCGACCACCCCTTCGACTCGACCGCGAACATCTACTCCGGTAAGGTGACCGGCCGCTTCGGCCAGGGAACGACGATCGTCGGCACGGTCTTCGGTGATCCCGAAACGCGCACTGGCAATCTTGCCAACCTGACCTCGGCCAACCCGATCATCCGCAACGCCGTGCGCGACGTGGGCGCGGTGGACTACTCCGGAGCGCTGACGCAGCTCTTCGGAAGCTCCGCCCTGATCACGGCACGGTACGCGCGGCACCAGGACACCTTCCTGCTGTCGCCGGATCCGGCCGCCAACGCTCCCCAGATCATCGACTTGTCGAGCGGATCGATCATCCGATCGAACGGCTTCGGCTCGATCTTCGGGCCCACCAACAACAACGACTCGAAGCGCGACGCCTACATGCTGAACGGCACGTTCTACGTTTCGAACCACGAGATCAAGGTGGGCGGGGACTACGAGAACAACAAGACCTTCACGACCTCGTACTACACGGGCGGCACAGAGCTCCTGATCGAGCCGTGCCCGACGACCGGTACGCACCTGTGCACGGCGGCGGCGCCGCTCAATCCCAATGGCAACGGCCAACAGGTCTACTACGGCCACGCGTTCTACACGAACAGCACCACGGACCCGACGAGCGCGATTCTCCCGGGCGGCAACGTGGCCAATCCCAAGAGCATCCGCTACAGCGCGTTCGCTCAGGACAAGTGGACCATCATCCCGTCCCTGACGCTCTCCGCGGGCATCCGCTGGGACCAGGAGGACATCAAGGACTACACCGGCTCGACGATCTTCTCGCTCAAGAACGAGTGGCAGCCGCGCATCGGCGTGGCGTGGGACGTCATCGGTGACGGTTCGAGCAAGCTGTCGGCTTCCTACGGCCGCTTCTACTTCGCGGTGCCGACCGACCTCAACGTCCGCGCGTACGGCGCGCAGACGACTGCCCAGGTGTTCAACTACGATCCCGCCTTCACCTCGATCTTCCAGGATCCGACTGCCCCGAAGAACACCAACGTGCAGGGCGGACCGTTCACGGAGCCGGTGCAGGGTTTCACGCCCGGCTGCGGACAGAGCGGCAACCCCGCCTGCCAGTCGACGCTCAAGGGCATCTACAACGATGAGTACAGCCTCGGCTTCGACAAGGCGATCGACCCCACGTTTGCGGTCGGCGTGAAGGGAACGTACCGGCACCTGGGCCGCACGATCGAGGATCGCTGCGACCTCGACGCCGCCTACCCCGAGGCCAACCAGAGCACGTGCGTCATCATCAACCCGGGCTCGAGCGACGCGTTCGCGACCGGCGACTTCCACGGATGCCTCGGATTCGACGCGCCGGGCTCGTTCAACAACGTGGGCTCGCCCAACACGGCCTGCAACAGCCAGGCGACGACGCCGATCTCGCAGCCGCTGCCCCCGGCCGGCGTCTACACATCGGCGGTTCCGGCGGCCAAGCGCAACTACTGGTCGGCGGAGCTCGTGGCCAAAAAGCAGGTCGGCCGCAGCTTCTGGACCCAGGTCTCCTACATCTGGTCGCAGCTGCACGGCAACTACGACGGCGCGGCCCGGCAGTCCAACCTCGGTCAGACGGACCCCGGCATCAACGCCGACTTCGACTATGCCGCGTTCCTGAATAACGCCGACGGCAAGCTCTACCTCGACCGGCCGCACTCTTTCCGGCTCGACGCGGCCTACACGATGGACTTTGGTCTGACCTTCGGCTTCACGGGGTTCGTGCGCACCGGCGCTCCCAAGGATCAGATCGGCTACTTCAACAGCCAGTACGGCACCGAGCTCTTCCTGATCCCGCGCGGCTCGTTCGGCCGTCTCCCGACCGACTACGAGATCAACGCGTCGCTCGGCTACACGCTCAAGATCTCCCCGGTGGACATCACTCTGTTCCTCCAGGGCTTCAACCTGATCAACCGCCAGACCGTGATCCAGGTCGACAACGAGTACACGCAGGACCTCGCGGGCACCCCGGACGAGTTCTACGGCAGCTTCGACAAGGCGCTCGCGCGCCGCTCGCCTCGCTCCATGACTTTCGGAGCCCGCATCAGCTTCTAAGCGGCTTCGCGACTCCGTTTCTCCGGGGGGAGGCTTCGGCCTCCCCCTTTTTTTTCCGGTCGGCAGGAGAGCGACGATCCTCGGGAAAATCTGAGGACCTCACAATTTTTTCCTGAGGACGATCCGAGCCGAGCCGAGAATTCTCCAACAACCTCCCGCGCGCGTCCGCATGTCCAAAAAGGCGAACGCGGGCTCTCCGGCTTGCTCCCGCGCGCGGCCGAGTCCGCCGCGGATCTCGCCTCGGCCTCTCGGACGAGGCCTTCGTCATCGCATTCCTGCTCGTCCTCCGCTTCCATCGCGTTGATTCTCGATCCGGAGTTTCGAATCGCGCGCGACGCGCGTCGCGGCGCCGCGATTCTCGTCCACGCGTCGCGCGAGTTCGTCCCGCCCCCGCCGGCGTTCGGCACCGAGGCACCGCGCGCGCTCGAGGAAGGGTCGTGGCACCGCGGTTGCTCTCCGTCTCGCTTGCGCCGGAGCGCGAAACGCGCGTCGCGGCGGAAAGGAGGAGAAGCGAAAGGTCGCGATCCCACCGTCTCCATCGCAATCAGCAACTTCTTACAGAGAGGTTTGAAAAGCATGAGTTCCAACACGAACAGAACGAGAGGGAGAGCATGGGCGTGGGCGCCCCTACAGATCGCCGCGCTCCTCGTCCTGCTCTGTCTCGCTCCGGCGCTCAGCGCGCAGCAGCTGGTCGGCAACGTCTTCGGCTACGTGACGGACGAGCAGGGCGGCCGGCTTCCCGGCGTCACCGTCACGCTGACCGGCGTCGGCGCGCCGAAGACGCAGACCACCGACTCGCGGGGCGAGTACCGGTTCCTCAACCTCGATCCCGGCACCTACACGCTGGCCTACGAGCTGCAGGGCTTCACCAAGGTCACGAAGCCCGACGTGCAGGTCTCGGTCGGACAGAACACGAACACGAGCGCCGCGCTCAAGATCTCGAGCGTCGAGGCGACCGTCACGGTCAAGGGCGAGGCCTCGCTGCTCGACACGCGCAAGGTCGAGAACGGGGCCGTGGTCGACCAGGAGCAGCTCAAGTCGATCCCGACCGCCCGCGACCCGTGGGTCATCCTCCAGACGGTGCCGGGCGTGCAGATGGACCGCGTCAACATCGGCGGCAACGAGAGCGGCCAGCAGAGCAACTACTCCGCCCGCGGCTCGCAGGCCGACCAGAACGCGTGGAACATCGACGGCGTCACGATCACCGACATGAGCGCGCTCGGCGGCTCGCCCATGTACTACGACTTCGATTCGTTCGAGGAGATGCACGCCTCGACGGGCGGCAGCGACGTCACGGCCGCCGCGCCCGGCGTGCAGCTGAACCTCGTGACCAAGCGCGGAACCAACGACATCCACGGCTCCGCGCGCATCTTCCTCGCCGAGGGGGACTGGCAGTGGGACAACCTGCCGGCGGAGGCCGAAGCCCAGGGCGTGCGCGGTGGAAACCGCGTCGACGAGGTCCAGGACTACGGCGTCGAGGTGGGAGGCCCGCTCATCAAGGACCGGCTCTGGCTGTGGGGCGCCTACGGGCGCAACCAGGTCAACCTCTTGAACGTCAACGGCAACCCGGACAACACGACGCTCAAGGACACCAACGGCAAGCTGAACGCCCAGCTCTTCGACTCGACCGCGCTGGCGGGCACCTTCACGGACGGCAACAAGATCAAGGCCGGCCGCGGCGTCAGCCCGCTGCGTCCTCCTCCGGCCTCCTGGAACCAGGATGGCCCCTCCCGCGTCTGGAAGGGGGAGCTCTCGCAGGTCTTCTCCTCGAGCCTCTTCATGACGGCCTCGTACTCCCACGTCGACAACCAGTTCTCGCTGCTCCCGCAGGGCGGCACGGACTACAACCAGCTCTTCATCGACCCGAACGGCGTGTTTACCGGCAGCTACCTCGCATACACGACGGTCCGTCCGCAGGAGCAGGTCAACGCGAACGGCTCGTTCTTCTTCTCGACCGGCCAGATGGGCCATGAGCTGAAGTACGGGTTCACCTACCGCAGCACGGGGGTCGACTCGACGTCGGCCTGGCCGGGCGCCGGCAACTACGGGGACCTGGCGGACTTCAACGTTCCCGCCGCGGCGCTGACCCGCCAGGCGGTGACGAGCGTCGGGCTCAAGTACTACAGCGGTTACTTCTCCGACACCCTGACGCTGGGCAACATGACGATCAACGCCGGCGTGCGCTACGACAACCAGAGCGGAAAGCTCGACGCCGTCACGATCCCGGGCAACCCGGTCTTCGGGGACCTGCTCCCGACGATCAATTTCAACGGGTCCCAGAAGCCCTTCACCTGGGATGACGTCGTCCCCCGCATCGGCCTGACGTACGCCCTGGGCGAGGACAAGAAGACCCTGCTCCGCGCGAGCTACTCGCAGTACGCCGATCAGCTCGGCAGCGGCACGATCTCCTTCGCGAACGCCGGCGCTCTGTCGGCGGAATTCTTCCCCTGGAACGACGCGAACGGCGATCACGTCGTCGACCGCGGCGAGGTCGACCTCTCCCAGCTGCTCTACTTCTACGGCCTCGATCCGGCCCACCCGGCCAACACGGTCTCGCCCAACGTCATCGACCCGAACCTCAAGGCCGGCCGGACGCACGAGGCCACGGCCGGCATCGAGCGCGAGGTCCTGCCCGAGTTCGTCGTCGGCGTGGCCTACACGTGGCGCCGGTACTCGGGAGCCATCTATCCGCACCGCACCGGACTCACCGCCGGCGACTACGAGGTGGCGGGATTCCTGGACGGCACCCTGGCCGACGGGTCGACCTTCCACCAGCCGTACTACTCGCTCAAGCCGGGCGTCGACATTCCCGCCGGCGTCACGCTGAGCAACCGGCCGGACTGGCACACGCTCTACAACGGCGTCGACCTCAACTTCCAGAAGCGCCTCACCAACAAGTGGATGGTCCGCGGGGCCGTCACCTGGCAGGACTGGAAGCAGAAGGGCGGCCTCAACTCCTGCTACGACCCCACCAGCAACCGCGGCGGCAACGCCCTTGTCTGGCCCGGAACCGCGATCCCGGTCGCGACGGGCACGACCTGCGCGCTCGACGACATCGCGGCCGCGCCGGCCGGAGCCTACGGCAGCAAGACCGAGGTCTTCCTGAACTCGCGGTGGCAGTTCAACGTGGGCGGCCTCTACCAGCTGCCGTGGGACTTCGCGATCGCCGCGAACGTGTACGGCCGCGAGGGCTATCCCTACCTCCAGTACGTGCGGTTCGATCCGGGTGACGGCCTCGGCACCCGCGACAACATCATCGGCGCGCTCGGCGACCACCGGTACAAGGACGTGTTCGACGCGGACCTGCGCCTGGAGAAGGTGATCCAGGTTCGGCCGCTCCAGATCACGCTCTCGGCCGACATCTTCAACCTGCTCAACAGCGGCACCGTGCTCCAGCGCAACGCGCGCACGCCCGGGACCGCGACCGCCAACGACGGAACCGTCACGGCAGTCGACTCGGCGACCTACAACAACATCTTCGAGCTCCAGAGCCCGCGCCTGGTGCGCTTCGGAGCCCGCATCTCGTTCTGAGTCACCTCCCTCCGGTATTCGGGCGGGCCCTCGGGCCCGCCCTTTTTTCGTCTCCCGGCGCAACCCCGAACGGACGCCGCCGTAGTCCGAGAGAGGAGGATCCCCCCATGAAGCGATCGGCGTCACCCGTGCTGGCGCTCGCCTTCGCGGCCGGTGCTCTGGCCGCGCCCGCATCGGCGGTTCCCGAAGGCGGCGGCGCGAAGGATCCCGAGACGGTCTTCGTCACGTACCACGTGCGTCCGGGCAAGGAGGCGGACATGGAGAGGCTGATGCGCGAAGACCACTGGCCACTCCTGCGCCGGCTGGGGCTCGTGCGCGAGACGCCTCACGTGCTGGCGCGCGGGACCGAGGCCGACGGCAAGCCCTTCCTGCGCGAGGTCCTGACCTGGCGCGACCACGACACGCCGGACAACGCGCCGCCCGAGGTCGAGGCGGTCTGGAAGCACATGTACGACTTCGTCGAGAAGCGGGGCGGCTCGCCGGCGATCGAGATCCAGGAGGTGGACCTGCTCGTTCCGGCGCCCTGACACCGCCGTCGGGGCCGATTCGTTCGTGGCAAGATACGGCTTCTGAGCCACGAACCCACCGAGAGTGCGGCCGACGCCGCCGTTGCCCCCGCCCGCGGGTTCGACGTGTTCTGCCTCCCCATCATCGAGTGGGGTTTCCGCTTCCAGCGGCCCCAGCAGTTGCTCCTGCCGTTCGCACGGGACGGCCACCGCGTCTTCTATGCCCGGACCGGCTTCCTGGGCCTCGATCGCGAGCCGACGATCCACTCCGTCGAAGGAGTCGAACGGATCTACGAGGTCGGCCTGCCCGGGGAGTTCGACTTCAACCTCTACGAGGGGCAGCTCGAGGGGGAGACGCTGGAGCAGGCCGCCGAGGCGGTGGACGCGCTCGCGGGCCGCTACGGCATCGCGGAAGCCGTCTGCCTCGTCCAGTACCCCTCCTGGGAGCCTCTGGCCCGCCGGCTTCGCGAGCGCCTCGGCTGGACGGTCGTCTACGACTGCATGGACGAGCACACGGGGTTCGGCACTCACGGCCCGACCACCGAGAGAGACGAGGCGCGCCTCGTCGCCGAGAGCGACCTCGTCCTGGCGACCTCGGCGCCGATCCTCGAGAGGCTCCGAAAGACACGGCCCGATGTGCTACGACTCCAAAACGCCGCCGACCTCTCGAACTTCTCGCGGCTGCCGCCGCGGGAGACGAGTCCGCTCGCGCGGCTGCCGCGGCCGGTCGTGGGCTACTACGGCGCCATCGCCGAGTGGTTCGACGCGCAGGGGATCGCGCTTTCCGCGGCGAGACGCCGCGGAGCCTCCTATGTCCTCATCGGCCGCGAGAGCGGGGCGGACCTGTCGGCCCTGGACGGGCTGCCCAACGTGCACCGCCTCGGCGAGGTGCCGTACGCCGGCCTGCCCGAGCACCTCGCGGCCTTCGACGTCTGCACGATCCCGTTCCGCCGGACGCCGCTGACCGAGGCGACCAACCCCGTCAAGCTCTACGAGTACCTCGCCACGGGCAAGCCGATCGTGGCGCGGCGGCTCCCCGAGATCGAGCCGTTCGCCGGGGCCGGCGCCGACGACGGCGGCGGGCTCATCGAGCTCTACGACCGCCCCGAGGAGTTCGACGCGGCGCTCGAGCGCGCGCTGTCGCGCCGCCCGGACGAGGAGGCGATCGCCGCCCGGAGGCGGCAGATCGCGCGCGAGAACACGTGGGAGATCCGGTATCGGACTCTCCGGGAGCGGCTGGACGCGCTGCCGAAGAGAGTCCCCTCAGGGGCGCCCGACCCCGTCGTAGGGGCGGCCCTTGCGGCCGCCCGCGCCGGGAAAGGGGCGACGGAAGGCTCGGCCTCCTCCGTCGCCCGCCGCGTCAAGGAGATCCGGCGGCTCTCCGGCATCGTCGCCGAGCAGCAGGAGGGGATCGCGTTCCTGCGCGGCGAGGTCTCGACGCGCGACCGGATCCTCGCCGAGACCGACGCGGCGCTGCGCGGCGAGATCGCGCGCGTCCAGGCCGAGCAGGACCGCATCGCGGCCGAGTCGGAGCTGCGCCGCCGTCACCTCGAGGAGGCGCTGGCGGAGCTGCGGCGATGGGAAGAGTCGCGGCTCGGCCGCATCCGGCGGCGAGCGCAGAAGACCAAGGACGCCGTCGCCTCCGCGCGCCACGCGCTGGGCCGGGCGACCGCGCCGGGGACGCCGCTCTTCAGGGTCGGGCGCGCGCTGATCCCGCCGCCGCTCGCGCGCTATCTCCGGCGGACCCTCGCGCCGGTGAAGCAGAGGGACAAGATGGTCCGGCTCGATCCGCGGGCGTCCCGCGGGCGGACGACGGACGCTCTCCCCGCGAGGTCGAAGGGGAAGTACGACGCGATCGTGTTCTCGATCATCGACTGGGACTTCCGCTTCCAGCGCCCGCAGCAGCTCGCGACGCAGTTCGGGCGTCACGGCCACCGGGTCTTCTACCTCTCGACGACGCAGTGGCTCGCGAGCGGGGAGGGAGGGCCGGCGTGGGACCTGGTCCGCAAGGCGCCGAACGTCGCCGAGCTGCGCATCCGCTCGCGCCGCCCGCTCGACGTCTACAGGGGCGCGCTCGACGCGGCGGACCTGGACGTCCTCGTCGACGCGTTCGACGCGATGGCCGCCGACCTCGCGATGGGGGACGCGGTCAGCCTCGTGCAGATCCCCTTCTGGGCGCCGCTCGCCGAGCGGCTGCGCGAGCGCTTCGGCTGGCCCGTCGTCTACGACTGCATGGACGAGTGGACCAACTTCCCGGGCTTCGGGCCGGAGGTCCTCTCGCGCGAGGACGCGCTGGTGCGCGGCGCCGACGCGACCGTCGTCTCCGCCGACCGTCTGTGGGAGAAGTGGAAGGGGACGGCGCCCCGGCTCATCCTCGCGAAGAACGGGATCGACTCCGAGCACTACCGCAGGCTCTACGCGCCGAACGACGTGCTCGGGGACGTCCGCCACCCGGTCATCGGCTACTACGGCGCGCTCGCGTCGTGGGTCGACGCGCCGCTGCTCGAGAAGATCGTCCGCCAGCATCCCGAGGCCACGATCGTGCTGGCGGGCGGCCACTTCGACGTGGACCTCTCCGGGATCGCGAAGGCGCCGAACGTGCGGCTCCTCGGCCAGCGGCCCTACGACGAGATGCCGAGGCTCCTCTGGAACTTCGACGTCTGCGTGATCCCGTTCCTCGTCAACGACATCACCGAGGCGACCAACCCGGTCAAGTTCTACGAGTACCTCTACGGCGGCAAGCCCGTCGTCGCGCCCGCGCTGACGGAGCTTCTGCCTTACGCCGAGCTGTCTTACTTGGCGCGCGCGCACGACCACGCGGAGTTCCTCGCGAAGCTGAAATCGGCGCTGGCGGAGCCGGCGGACGATCCCCGGCGCGCCGCGCGCCGGACCGTCGCCGAGGAGAACGACTGGGCGCACCGCTACGAGGCGATCGACGCGGGCCTTCGGGAAGTCGAGGCGTTCCCGCTCGTCTCCGTCGTCGTCGTCACCTACGGCGGGCTCGAGCTGACGAAGGCCTGCCTCGACTCGCTCCTCCACGGGGAGACGTGGCCGCGGCTCGAGGTTTTGGTCGTAGACAACGCCTCGACCGATGGCACCCCGGAGTACCTGCGCAATCTGGTCCTCGCGGACCCGCGCGTGCGGTGCATCCTGAACCCCGAGAACCGGGGCTTCGCGGCCGCCAACAACCAGGGAGTCCGCGAGGCGCGAGGCGAGGTGGTCGTCCTCCTCAACAACGACACGGTCGTGCCGCCGGGCCTGATGGGCCGGCTCGTGGCGCACCTGCGGCGCGACCGCACGATCGGCCTGCTGTGCCCGACGACCAACTTCTGCGGCAACGAGGCGCGGGTGGAGCCGTCGTATGACAGCGGCGCCTCCGGCGCCGTCCCTCTCGCGGCGATGTCAGCCTTCGCGGCGCGCCGCGCCCGCGAGCACCGCGGGAGGATCTTCGACATCGGAGTCGCGGCGATGTACTGCGTCGCGATGCGCAAGGGCGTGTCGGATCAAGTCGGACCGCTCGACGAGGCCTACGGCGTGGGCATGTTCGAGGACGACGACTTCGCCGTGCGCATGCGCGAGGCGGGCTACCGCGTCGTCTGCGCCGAGGACGCGTACGTCCACCACGTCGGCCAGGGCGCGTTCCGCAAGCTGTCGCCGGCGGAATACGACGCGCTCTGGAAGAAGAACCAGGCCTACTTCGAGAAGAAGTGGGGCGTCGCGTGGAAGGCGCACGTGCCGCGCAAGGGCGTCACGGCGGCGCGGTCGAAGATCGGGGAAGAGGAGACGTAGGGGCGGGGCTCGTCCCCGCCCGGCGCCGCAAGACGATCAGGGCGAACATCGCGACCCGGTCCATGATCGGCGCCGCCGCAGCCTCGAGACCCCGCCACAATCCGTAGGTGAATCCCGGCATGAGGCCCGGATACGACATGCCGCCCGAGATGAGGTACGCCACCGGCATGAAGGGCTCGATCCGCTCGATCGACCACTCCGGCAGCTCGCGCTCGAAGCGGGCGCGGTCCCGAGCGAACATCATCCACGGCAGCGCGTTGTTCGCGCCCGACACCGGCCCGCTCGACGGGAACTCCCACTCCGGCACGTCCGGCTCGAACGGTTCCTCGTGCAGGTGGCGGTAGACGAGCCGGGACCACGGGGTGACCCATGGCTCGACCATGGCGATCGCTCCGCCGCCGCGCGACGCCCGCGCGGCCTCGCGGAGGAACCCGCGCGCGTTCGGCAGGTGATGGAAGACGTTCGTCATCACGATCGCGCGGAGGCTGCCCGCCGGGAACGGCAGCGCGTGGGCGTCCGCGACGAGCGACACGCCCTGCCACGCCACGATCTCGGAGCTGATCGCCGACGGCAGCAGCTCCCGCAGGAATCCTCCGCCGGACCCGATCTCCAGCACGCGCCCGCCGCCGGCCGGAAGGGCCGCGAGGATCCGGCCGTACCAGTCGCGGTAGACGCTGCGCAGGAACGGCTTCCTTCGGAGCAAATCGCGGCGCGCGAGGGTCGTGTGCGGGTGATCGACGTCGAGTCCGCGGCGGCGGCCCGTCGCCATCAGACGAACTTGAGCCGGCGGGCGGCGACTCCCACCATCCGCAGGAGGAGCCAGCCGTGG
>Ga0207711_10000302_pt1 | contig 52984 bp, 55 predicted proteins | sample KBSS34metaG_FD_184401 | JGI IMG/M metagenome (GOLD analysis project Ga0207711, IMG submission 184401) | Switchgrass rhizosphere microbial communities from Kellogg Biological Station, Michigan, USA - KBS S3-4 metaG (SPAdes) (version 2) | ecosystem: Host-associated > Plants > Roots > Rhizosphere... | reverse complement strand
GCCGGCCTTCATCGACAGGCGGACCAGCTGGCGGCCGGACATGGCGCCGACGAAGACGCTGCCCTTCCAGGCCGGGAAGGCCTTGCCGTCGTAGAAGGTCATGCCGGAGGGCGCGATCGAGGGGTTCCAGTAGTAGACCGGCTGTTCCATGCCGGCCTGGACGGTCTTGCCGCCGTTGATCAGGCCGCCGCCGTTCTCGCGGCCATAGCTGATCACCGGAAAGCCATAGTTGCCGCCGGACTTGATGTGATTGAGCTCGTCGCCGCCCTGCGGCTCGTTCTCGGCCACCCACAGCTCGCCTGTCTTCGGGTCCAGCGCCTCGCCCTGGATGTCGCGGAAGCCCATGGCGAAGAAGGCCGGGTTGGTCTCCTTGCTGGCGGCGAAGGGATTGTCCTTCGGGATCGAGCCGTCGGCGGCGATGCGCAGGATCTTGCCGCGCGGATTGGTGGGCGACTGCGGGTTGGGCCCGCCGGAGGCGACCTCGGCTGATGGGATCAGCAGGGTCCCGTCGCGGCTCTGCACGATGCGGCGCGGCACCAGGTCGGGCTGTTCGTAGATGGTCTTCACGTCTTCCAGCGCAGTGTCGTCGGCGGAGAGCTTCGCCTTGACGATCTTGCCGATCAGCGGCTTGCCCGCGCCTTCCGAGGGCGCGGTGTAGCCATAGTAGAGGGTGCGGTTCTTCGCGAAGTCCTTGTCGAGAACGACGTTGGAGGCGGCGCTCAGGCCCGACTGCTGGATGGCCGGCGTCCCTTTCAGCGGGTCGGAGACCACGCCCTTGGCGTCGATGGTGCGCATGCCGCCGGCCCGCTGCGGGATCAGCATCTTCCCGTCCGGCAGGAAGGTGATGGCCATGGACCGGTCGAGCTCGGCGACCTTTTCCACCGTGAAGGCGGCGCTCGCCTTGACGATCGCGGCCTTGGTCTGGCCGGCGACAGCGGGGGGCACGTGGTAGCCGTCCTTGGCGTTGCGATTGGCGCCGCAGAGCGTGCTGACCCGGGCGTTCTCCTCGGGCGATCCGTAGACGCCGGCGTAGTCCGGGCCGGGCGGGTACGACGGCGCGGGCGCGGGCGCCGTCACGGCCTGCGCCCAGGAGGCGGCGCCGGGAACGAAGGTCAGCACGAGCGCGACGGCGGTCGCGGTGCGCGAGGTGCGGATGGCGTGGATCACGGGCGGTCCCTCTGGTGATGCTCTTCTCGGACCTGACATCTCACGGCGCGGCGGCGTGAGCTAGAGGGTGCTTGGGCCCGAGCCGTTGCCCGCGCCGCCCACACGGCCTAAGCCGGGGCATGGACTATGGCGACTACCTGCAACTGGACGCCCTGCTCGCCGCGCAGGAAACGGTGACGGGCGAGCATGACGAGCTGCTGTTCATCGTCATCCATCAGGCCACCGAGCTGTGGCTGAAGCTGTCGGTGCATGAGATCCGCGCGGCTTCGGCGGACGTGGCGGGCGATGATCTGCGGGGCGCCTTCAAGACCCTGTCGCGGGTGGCGCGGATCCAGGCCCACATGATCCAAGCCTGGGAAATCCTGGCGACCATGACGCCCTTCGACTACGCCAACTTCCGCGAAAGCCTGGGGGCCAGTTCGGGGTTCCAGTCCTTCCAGTACCGCCAGCTCGAGTTCCTGCTGGGCGCGAAGGACGCGAAGATGCTGGCGATGCATGAGGCGGGCACGGCGCGGCGCGGCGATCTGGAGACAATCCTGCGCGCGCCCAGCCTCTACGACGAGGCGCTCAGGCTGTTGGCGCGGCGCGGGTTCGAGATACCCGCCGACCGGCTGGAGCGCGACTGGTCGGAGCCCTATGAGGCGAGCCCCGCTGTGGAGGCGGCCTGGCTCAAGGTCTACCGCAACACCGCCGACTATTGGGACCTCTACGAGCTGGGCGAAAAGCTGGTCGACCTGGAGTACCGCCTGCAGCAGTGGCGGTTCACCCACATGAAGACGGTCGAGCGGATCATCGGCTTCAAGCGCGGCACCGGCGGCTCGGACGGGGTGAGCTACCTGGTCAAGGCGCTGGACCGGAAGCTGTTCCCCGAACTGCTGACGCTACGCACCGCGATGTAGCCGGCCGTCGCCAACTCTTCGTCCGGCTCTCGGAACCACACCGCCATCCGCGCCTTTTCGCCTCCAACCCCCACTTGGAGATGCATCATGGCTACTGCTGAAAACCTCGACGCGATCGCGCTGCTCAAGGCCGATCACCGCAAGGTCGCCGACCTGTTCGACCAGTTCCAGGCCGCCAAGGGCGATGGAAGGAAGAAGGCCCTGGCCGAGCAGATCTGCATGGAGCTGACCATCCACACGAGGATCGAAGAGGACATCTTCTACCCGGCCTGCGAGGGCAAGATCGAGGAGGACCTGCTGAAGGAAGCCTATGTGGAGCACGACGCCGCCAAGGTGCTGATCGCCGAGATCGAGGCGGGCGGCCCGGACGACGCGTTCTACGATGCCAAGGTCAAGGTGCTCTCCGAAGAGATCGAGCATCACGTGGAGGAAGAGGAGAAGCGCGTCGAGGGCATGTTCAGCCTGGCGCGCAAGGCCGGCCTCGACATGGACAAGCTGGGCGCGAAGATGCTGGCCGAGAAGGCGCAGTTGATGGCGAACTACAAGTCGTCCGGCGTGCCGACCCCGAAGGCCACCACCCTCGGCGCCACCGAAATCGGCCAGTCGGCGCACGGCTAACGCGCCCGCCCGCCCATCCTATTGCACCGGGATGGGCGGTGCAGCGCGCTACGGCAGCTCGCGCACCCAGATGTTGCGGAAGCTGAGCGGCGGGCTGGGATCGCCGTGCGCCTGCAGCTTGATCGGCGCTGACGTATACGGACGATAGTAGGGCTTGCCGATGTAGAGGGTCTCGCCCGAGAGCACCGAGGCGTTCTGGATCAGCACGCCGTTGTGGAAGGCGGTGACCTTGGCGGGCGTGAGCACCTTGCCGTCTGCACCAAAGGTCGGCGCGGTCCAGACGATGTCATAGGCCTGCCATTGGCCGGGCGGGCGCGCGGCGTTCACCAGCGGCGCGTACTGCTTGTAGATGCTGCCGGCCTGGCCGTTGACGTAGGTCGTGTTCTTGTAGCTGTCGAGGATCTGCAACTCATAGCCGAAGTCGGTCGGGCCGGTAGAGGCCAGGAAGACGCCGGAGTTGCCGCGACCCTGGCCGGAGCCGGTGACGTCCTTGGGCACACGCCATTCGAGGTGCAGCTGATAGTTCTTGAAGCTGCGCTTGGTCTCGATGTTGCCGGCGCCCTTGGCCACCGTGATGACACCGTCCGCGACGGTCCAGCCGGCGGGCTGCTTGTCCTTGGTGTTGACCCATTCGCTCAGCGACTTGCCGTCGAACAGCACGATGGCGTCGGAGGGCGCTGCGGTTGGCGTCGCGCCCGGCGTGACGATGGCCGGGACCGGCGTCCAGACCTCGGTGTCCTGCGGCTTGGCGTTGGGGTCAGGCGACGGCACGGCCTGGGCGAAGGCCGCCGTGGCGATCAGGGCCAGCAGGCTCGCGGCGAGGGCGGCCCGCCTCACAGCTCCCAGCCCTTGCGGTACTGACGGCTGAGGTACTGGTTGGCGTCGGGGACGTTGGTGACCTTGCCGGCGGCGCCGTCGTATTCGATGGCCTGATCGGCCTTCAGCGCCACGATGCCGAGGATCATCGTCTCGTTCAGGCGCGTGGCGTACTCGAACGGGCAGGAGATCTTCTCCTCGCCGCGGATCGCACGGACCCAGTTCATCTCGTGGGCGCTCATTCCGCCCCCCGCTATGCGCGGCAGAGAGGGCGCGATCTTCTTGGCCTTCTCATCCAGGCCCTCGCCGATCAGCACCGGCTTTTCGCCATAGGTCTCATGCATCAGCATGCCCTTGGCGCCGACGAACAGCACGCCGCCGTCGGGGCTCATCTTCAGGTTGGCGGGGAAGCCGGCCGGGGTCTCCGGCAGGATGCCGCCGTCGTACCAGGTCATCCGCAGAGGCCCGCCGCCGCGCTCCTTGGCGCCGGGCGCATGACCGAACTCGTAGTGGGTGATGCTGGCCAGCGGGAAGCTGGTGACCTCCGGCGGGCGGCGCGTGGACCAGAGGCTCGCGTTGCCGGCCCAGCGGGAGTGGCGGGTCTCGACGCGGGTCGGCAGGCCCGGCTCCAGCGCCCAGAACGGGAAGTCGATCAGGTGGGCGCCCATGTCGCCTAGCGGGCCGGAGCCGAAGGGCACCCAGCCGCGCCAGTTGAAGTGGGCGTAGGCCTCGTTGTAGCCCCAGTCGACGTTGGCTGGGCCCAGCCAGGTCGGCCAGTCGAGGCCGCTGGGCGTCGGCGTCGGCGCGGGCTTGGCGATGCCCTGCGGCCAGACCGGGCGATTGGTCCAGACGTGGACTTCCTTGATCGGCCCGATCACGCCGCCGCGGATCAGCTCGATGACGCGCCGGCCATCGTCGCCGGAGTGGCCCTGGTTGCCCATCTGAGTGACCAGCGCGGGATTGGCGGCGGCCATGGCGCCCAGCTTGCGGCTCTCCTCGACGGAGTAGGTCAACGGCTTCTGCACATAGACGTGCAGGCCGCGCTCCATGGCCATGCGCGCGGCGACGGCGTGATGGTGGTCCGGCGTGGCGATCAGGACGGCGTCGATGTCCTTCTGCTTGTCGAACATCACCCGGTAGTCCTTGTACCGCGTGGCCTTGTCGTAGGCGTCTTTCAGCGGGACCCGCTCGGGGATCAGGGTGAAGTGGTCGTTGAGCAGGGCGCGGTAGACGTGGTCGTAGTCCACGTCGGCGGTGGCCACGATGTTCTGGCCCACCAGCTTGGTCATGTTGGCGGCGCCCTGGCCGCCGGCCCCGATCACCGCGATGTTGACCTTGTCGCTTGGGGCGAGCTTGCGGGCGGCGGCGAACGCCGGCTGGGCCAGGCCCGCGGCGGCCGCGCCGGCCGCGGAGACCAGCATGCCCCGGCGGGTCAGCCCGCCTCTCAGATAAGCCGCCATCGTCAGCCTCCCCTGTCGCTTTTGGTTGCCGCAATTGGCCTATCGTTCGGCCGGGTTTGCAAGGTGTAGCGCCTCCCCCGCGCAGAGCGGGGGAGGATCAGACTACAGCCGGCAGAGGCCGCAGAGCTTGTTGCCGTCCGGATCGCGGAGATAGGCGAGGTACATCTTGCCCACCGCCCCTTCGCGCACGCCCGGCGGGTCTTCGATGGAGGTCCCACCGTTGGCGAGGCCGGCCGCGTGCCAGGCGTCGGCCTGCTCGCTGGACGCGCAGGCGAAGCCGATGGTGCCGCCGTTGGCGTGGGTGGCGGGCTGGCCATCGATCGGCAGCGACAGGCCCAGCGTACCCGTCGGCGTGCGCCAGAACACCCGATGGCGGTCGACGAAGCCCGGCGCGACGCCGAGCGTGCCGAGGACAGCGTCGTAGAATTTCTTGCTGCGGTCCAGATCGTTGGTGCCGAGCATGATGTGCGAGAACATTGGCGTTTTCCCCTGGTGTGACTGACCCGTCGGGGTTGATGCGGGAAGATCGTGACGCTGGCAATCCTGTCGCCGCGTCAGGCCGAACTGGCGTCAGGCATAGAGCCCGGCGGCGAGCTCATCGAGCATTTCGCGGATCGCCTGGGCGTGGGCCCGCGTGGCCCGTTCCAGCCTCGCCTGCTCGGCGCGGGTGGCGAGCCTGGCCGCCCTGAGCGCCTGTTCGGCCCGCTCAAGCTCCGCGCGCGCGCGGATCATCATCCAAACGAGGATCGGCTCGTCGTCGCTGCCGCGGGCGATGTAGTGGTCGATCGTCTGTCGCGTCGCCTCCAGCGCTTCGAGCGCGAGACCTTCGAAGCGAAGGCCGCGTCGGGGCGTCCGCTCGGAGACCGCCTTGGCGGCGTTGTCGAGGACAACCATGCAGGTGGACACCGCCTTGACGCGGGCGGCCCGGACCCGGTCGGCGGCGGCCTGCCGCTCGCGCCGGTCGCGGCGGCTGGCGCCCTGGTCGATAAACACGGCGGCCAGGATCGCGCCCACCGACATCACCGCCTGGGCCCAGGCGGCCGAGCTCTGGCCGAAGGCCCCGGCGGGATCGTGCGCGGCCACCACGGCCAGCCAGCCCACGCCGGCGGCGACGAGGGCCGCCAGGATGAGGACGGTCCTGGGATGGTCGAGGAACAGCTTCACAGCGCGAAGCCTGCCCTGATTCTCCGAGGCGCCGCCGCGCCCTAGGCGGCGTGCGCGCGGCGGCGGCGGAGCGCCGAGCCCGCCGCGCCGAAGCCCACGATCATCAGGGCCCAGGTTCCGGGTTCGGGGATCGAGGGGCGGAAGCTGGCGACGCTGAGGTTGCTGGCCACCAGCTGCTGGGTCTCGGGCGGCACGTCGTCGGCGAAGCTGAGGCTGAAGGTGTGCGTGGCGTCGATCGCACCGGGCGAACCTTGGTCGACCCACAGCTTCTCCCAGATCACGAACTGATCGCCGCTCTCCAGGTGCAGCAGGCCGTCGCCGCAGTCGGTCGCGCCGAGGGTCGAAGAATGCTCGCCACTCAGGTGGGACGCGCCACTGTCGGCGATGCCGACCGCGCCGGGCGTCGAGCAGGTGGCGCTGAAGGCGCTGGTGGGCGCGAGGCTGCTGCCGCCGTGCCCCAGGTCGAACCAGGCCGCGCCCAGGGAGGGGTCTGAGATCACGCTGCTGTCCAGCAGGGCGAAGCCGGCGATGATGCTGTTGGCCGGCGTTCCATTGTTGTTGCCGATGTAGTGGATCGTGGCCTGCAGATCGTCCGCGTGCAGATCGATGGCCGGGCCGTTCCAGGTGAAGGCCTGCGCGGCCTCCACCAGGGTGACGGCGAAGTTGCCCTGGTGGGCCGGGATCCCGTTCTGCGCCAGGGCGAAGGCGTGCAGGTCCGGCAGCAGGCCGTCGTTGCTGACCCAGCCGAGCGCGCGGCCATGCGTGGCGTTGTTGGCGTCGGCGAGCGCATTGTAGTCATGGCCCTGGTCGGTCACCGAATTGGTGGTCGAGACGTGCGCCGGCGTGCAGCCCTCCGGATTGAACTGGCAGAAGCCCACGTGGCTTTCCGCATAGCTCCACGAGGTGACGGGCCCCGTCGCCTGGGCGCCGCTCGCCGCCGCCATCACGGCCATGGCCGCACCGGCCGCCAGCGCGGCCATTCTCATCCTGATCTGCAATGTCGTCCCCCCAGACGCCAGGGCCCCGCCCTGGAACTTGAGTTCGCATAACAAGGACTTCGAACAAAGATGTCAAAACGGATTCCCCTCTCGGGCGATTGAATCTGGCCCTTTCATTACTTTGTCTGGATTTTGGGGCGCCTGAGGTTGTGTTCGGAGCAGACTCTACACGTTGCCGCGAATTCCTGAGACTACATGGCGTGGTTGAGGCCGTCGGTGCGCCGGGGCCGCCGGGACCTGTGTTCGATGACCAAAGGTTCACTAGGCGTCGGGACGGGGCGCGGGCTTCTATCCGCCCGGATGACGACGCGAGACCGCTCCTCGATATCGAACCGGGCAGCCTTGGGCCTGGCCATCGGCGTGCTGGCGCTGGCGCCCGCGGCGGCGGCCCGCCCGGCGCCGGCCGTGCCGCGCACCGCCGAGGGGCGGCCCAGCCTGGAAGGCGTCTGGGCCTCCAACGCCCTGCTGCTGCTGGAAGCCACCCCGAAGACGCCGGACCTGGTGGTCCCCGAGGCGCAGGCCAGGGCCCTGGCGAGCGCTGTCGCCGAGCAGATGGCCGACGGCTTCGACCGCGGCCTGGATCCCGAGGCGCCGGCGATGCTGCGCTCGCTCGACGGCTTCCCGGTGGTGCGCGGCGAGCGGCACACGCGCCTGGTGGTCTCCCCCGCCGACGGCAAGGTGCCCTACACGCCCGACGCGCGACGCGAGGTGCAACGGCCGGGCCGGCAATCCTATGACAACCCCGAGGACCGGCCGACGCCGGAGCGCTGCCTGTCCGGGGTCGGCACGCCGCCGATGACCACGCTCAACTACGCCACCCGCCTGCGGATCGTGCAGACCCGCGAGCATGTGGTGCTGCACATGGAGTACGGCGACGACGTGCGCATCGTGCCGTTCGCCAGCGCCCATGGGCCGAGCGCGATCACCTCGCAGCTCGGCGATTCCATCGCCCGGTGGGAGGGCGACACCCTGGTGATCGAGACGGTCGGCCAGCCCAACGCCAACCGCCGCCACGCCTTCCCCACCCTGCTGGTCCCCGGCGACGCCACGGTGATCGAGCGGCTGACGCGGGTCTCGAAGACCGAGCTCGACTACCAGTTCACCGTCACGGACCCGAAGACCTTCACCGGGCCGTGGCTGGGCGAGTTCTCCTGGTTCGCCACCCGCCAGCCGACCTACGAACACGCCTGCCACGAGGGCAACTATTCACTGCCCAACATCCTGGCCGGCGCCCGCCACGACGAGGCGGTGGCGAAGCGCTAGGCGGCGAGGGTGCGGCGTCGGCGCAGGAAGGCGCCGGCCGCGCCGAAGCCGATCAGCATCAGCGCCCAGGTGGACGGCTCGGGGACGCCCGGCTGGGTGCCGATCGAGCAGTTGGGGCCGCACGACAACCGGTAGACGGCGTCGATCTCCGACATGAACAGCGTGCCGTTCGAGCGGTCGGGCGACACGAAATCGCCGCGCGTGCCGCCGGTGGCGATGATCGTGTAGTCGCTGTTGAGCGGGTTGAGCAGGCCGACCGTGCCGTCGTTGTTGTTGACGATGACCTGGCCGTTGAACAGGCCGCCGACGATCACGCCGGTGCCGTCCGGGCCGTGGCCGACAGCATAGGACTGCAGGAAGGACCCATCCGAGGTCTTGTAGGAATTGATCCCGCCGCTCACCTCGGCATAGAGCGTTGAGCCGTCCGGCGAGACGGTGATGCCGTCCGGTCCCAGGCCGGGGATCAGCACGCTGAACGCGCCGGTGAGCGGGTTGATCTTGGCCACGCCGGAGTTGCTGGCGGCATAGAGCAGGCCCGACGACGGATCGCCCCACAGGCCGAGGAAATTGGTCAGGCCGCCCGGGGCGTTTACGGCGCCCGGCAGCGGCGCGGACGTGCCGTCGTCGAAGAACTCGCGGTAGTCGGCCGGGCCCTGCAGCTGGGCGCCGTAGACGTGGCCGTTGAGCGAGGTCATGGCGAGGTTCGGATTGCCGGTCTGGAAGGTGTAGGGCGTCGACGAGATGGCGCCGCCCAGGGTCTGATTGTCCACGTCGTTGAAGACGTAGACCTTCCCGTCGCCCACGCTGCCGGTGATCACGTGGCCCTTGGAATCGACGCCCTGTCCGAGCGGCCCGTAGTTGCCGTTGAAGCTGTAGCCGTTCACGAAGGTGGACAGGACGAACCCGTCGCTGGTCCCGGCGGCCGTCAAGGTCAGGGCGGCCTGGGCGGCGGGCGCGGCGGCGAGCGCCAGGGCGACGGACGCGCAGGCGGCGATAAGGGCGGATTTCTTCACGTGGCAGCTCCCCAAACACGCGGGCCAAGTCAAAGGCGCCCGCTTCAGGCCATTAACCAAATCCCCTTTCGGCGCCGGCGCAACACGGCTCGCCCATTTGGGGAATCGGCGTTCAGCGAGCGCGTGATCTCAAGCTTCACTGTAGAATGAACGGGTTAGGCGAGCCGGCGCCGAGCGCAACCTTCGCGCGCCCTGCCCGTCACTTGGCCTCGGGCGGCTCCGGCGGGTAGACGAACGGGCGGTCGTGGATCCAGGTTTCGGCCAGGGCGGCGGCCGCGTCGAAGCCGGCCATGAGCGCGGCCTCCTCGCCGGCCTTGACCGGGCAGGCCTTGGCGAAGTCCTTGAAGGCGTCGTGGATCTCGGCCTTGAGCTGGGCCACCCGGGCGGGGATCGCGCCCTCCAGCGAGAAGCCGGAATTCCAGTTCAGGCCCTCGCAGCGGGAGAACCTGATGTTGATCCCCACGCCGTCCGGGTCCGAGCGATGCAGGACGAAGTCGATGTTCTCGATGCCGCCCGCCACCCGCACCTCGCGCTCGCTGTCGTCGCCGGGCTTGGCGCCCAGGTCGCTCACCGTCCAGGCGCCCAGCTTCTGGGTGCGCTCCAGCGGCGCCTGCTCGGCCGCGGCCGCGCCGGCCGCCGAGATGACAACGGCCACGCTCAACATGACGACAAGCTTCATAGGTCCGCCCCCTGCGCCGACACGCCATCCTCATATCACGAACCGGCCCCGGCAAGCTCAGCCCTAGGTCACCTCCCATTCAGGGGGACGGGCGCTTATGGCGTCCGCAGCGGCGGTCTACCCACGAGCCCATCGACCGCCACTACCCCTTTCCCCGAGGAGGCGGTGGCCGTCGCAGCACATTTCTTCCCGGCCATGCGCGGCGCGCGCCCAGGGGCGAGTCATGTCGCACAATGTCAGCGTAGCCCGAGCGCGGCGTGCTCACCCCGGCGAGGCGCGGGCCTCGGCGGCGGAGGGGGGCTGTTCGCGGTAGGCGGTGGGGGGCGGGACGCCGCCCGCGCCGATGTGGGATGTATCCCTGGCGGGCCCGCCGTCCTCGCCCTCATCGTCGGGCGCGGCGGGCGGCAGGCCGAGGTCGGCGCGCAGCCTGGCGACCTGGTCGTCGAAGGCGGTGTCGGCGAAGGCGTCGTCCAGGGCGTCCTCTTCCAGGAGGTCGTCCAGATGGTCGACCAAGGACTCGGCCTCGTCGCTCTCGGCCTCGTTCCAGACCATGCGCTGCACCACCGCGCGCAGACGCCGGCGCCGCTGGCTGATCCGCGCATCCCGCGCGCCGGCGGCGTGCTTGCCGTCCTCCCGGTCCAGCGTCTTGCGGCCGCGCTCGAGCTTCATCTCCAGCGCGATCGTCTGGCGCACCGCGCGGCCGACCTTGTGGAAGGCGGATGCCGCGGCGGCCGCATCCTGGGCGGTCTCCGCGGCCGACACCTGCTGGGCCAGGTCGCGCGCCACCCCCATGGCGAGCTCACTGAGCTCCGCCAGGAGGCGGTCCTGCCGCGCGATCTTCTCCGAGACATCGGACATGAACAAAACAAGAACATCGAAACCGGCCGGAGTCAAGGAAATTCGCGCCTAAATGAAACCGCGGAGATCGCGGAGATCGCGAAGGACAGCGCGGGGCGGACCTCTGCGGGCTCCGCGGTCTCCGCGGTTCAAGCCTTGTTTCCGGGGGATCAGGGCCCGCTTGCCCGCGCCATCAGACTATGGGCCAGATGACCGAGGGATCGGGGGAAATGCGGTCATGCGTCTGGGACTCATCGGCCTCATGGCCGCGGCGGCGGTGTTGGCGGCGGGCGCCGCGCGGGCCGCGCCGGCTCACACCGGCGAGACCGTCGTCGTGCGCGGCGTCGCGGGGCCGGAGGGGCCGCTGGTGGTGGACGGGGTGCTCTACTTCGTCGGCTGGAACGACAATGCGCTGTGGAAGTGGGACGGCCACGCCAAGACCGCGATCCACACGCTCAAGACCTGCGGTCACAACGGCCTGGCGCTGACGGCGCAAAAGACCTTCCTGCTGGCGTGTACGGACGATCCCGGCGCGATTCTGGAGCTGACCCTCGACGGCAAGGTGCTGCACACGTGGGATACCGACGCGGCGGGCGGCAAGCTCGTAGGCGGCGTCAACGACATCGCGGTCGCGCCCAACGGCGGCGCCTACGCCACCCTGTTCGGCCCCTATGATGGCGTCGCCCCGCCCGGCGAGCTGATCGGCAAGGTGCTCTACCTGCCGCCCGGCGGAACTGCCTGGCGCGAGGTGGCCGGCGGCCTCAACTATGCGAACGGCGTGGGCGTCTCGCGCGACGGCAAGACCCTCTATGTCAGCCAGACGGTCTCGGGCTCGATCCTGAAGTTCAGGATCGAGCCGGACGGCACGCTGAGCCACCGGGCGAACTTCGCTCTGCTCGACCGGCTCGTCCCGCCACGCGGCGCGTCCCCGTGGCTGGGCCCCGACAGCCTCAAGGTAGCACGGAACGGCGACGTCTACGTGGCCCAGTTCTTCGGCGGCAAGATCCTGAAGCTCTCGCCCGACGGCAAGCTCCTCCACGTCTTCCACATCGCCGCCGGCGACGGCACGACCAACCTGGCGTTCGATGCGGGGGAACGGCAGATGTACGTCTCGGTGGTGACGCGGGCGGCGGACCCGAAGGCGATGGGGAGCATCGTGCGGGTGGACAACGTCCCCTAGTTCCTACCGCCCCCGCGCAGCCTCAACGGCGGAAACGGGCCACCCATTTCCTACGGTGTCACCGTAGTCTCTGTCCTACAGTCCTCGCGATCTTGGGTTATCGCGCCAGCACCCGTCGAATTCCGGCTTCGACGGTCCCTATGGGAACGAGAGTGGCGACTTGCGTGATGAGCGCAACGTCTTCCGTTTCAAGCTTTCGCCCATAGACAGCCAGCTTCGCAACGTGGTCGTCATTTGCAGGCGTGTCTGCAAACGCGACGTACTTCGCACTCACCGAGACATGGTGAGGGGCAACCGCGTTGACCAGCAGCAGCTCGTTGGGACCGTTCAAGCCGAAGTCGAACCGCCAGCGCTTCCCGCTAGATCCGCGGTGCTCATATTCCTTGTGGATGCTATCGGCCGACGCAAAGCGTCTCAGCCCCTCATAAATCTTCTCCGCAAGGACACGCTCCGCAGCTACTGCGACACGTTCCAGCGCTGAGTTTGCCGCAGCCGCCGAGGCATTCGCGACAGCGAGGATCGCCGAGCGCAGCCAGTCGATGCTGTCGACTTGGCACTCAAGATTGTCGCCTTTGCACCAAATGCCGTAGCGGGACGCCTCACGGCTAAGAACCTTTGATAGTTCCTCTCGTCCGTGAACCCATGCCGCCGCGACGGCGCCGCCTCCATCGGACACGATGAAGCCCGCGCCAAAGCGCGTGATAAACACGTCTACAGGATCGAATGACGGATATAGGCAATGGGTCGTGACGCGAGCGCCGCGATCCGTTTCCTCGCAAATCTCCCCCTCCCCGAGGGCGAGGCGAACGTCCTCACATAACATGCGTCAGCCTCCTAACATCCAGGGGAGTGTACCCTGCGGGGGCACATCGAACGAGGCCTGTTCTGGGGTCAGAATGATATTCGTGGCCTGACAGAGCGCTGTCAGCGCGTGCGGCAACCGGACAAGCAAGGGTGGGGTTTCCCGCCGATGCGGCATATCGCCGGCACCATTGGCCAGCGCGTGTTCGCGGTTGTCTTCCCACCTGTGGAAATGCGGCCCGACCACTACGGGCGGCAGACCCAAATAGCGGGCCATGGGACCGTTTGTCTTGCGCTGACCGGCTGGAACGAGGTCCACGCTGTAGATCCGATTGCCGCGCAGCAGCAGCGTGACGCTCAGGTAGGACGTGTCTGACGCCTTGCAGATGAGTGCTAACCGGGTTCCCTCCCGGACAACGCCGTCCTGATCGGCGACGGGCCATGCTGCGCTCAGTCGTCCGGGGATGTGACTGTCCGACCATGGCGGCAGTCCCTCACTCAGGGTCTTCGACTCCGCGAGGAACCGATCAACCTCTTCGATTTCCGCTCGTCGGGCCGCAGTCACCATCGACGGTGAAGCTACCGCCCTTCTACAAGCTTACCAAACACTGACCCGGTCTGCTACGTTTTCGGTAGCGAAGGGCCGCGGCAACAACCTATGAAAGGGTGGCTCGATCGCCCTCAAGCCTAGGGATTAGTCACCACGGAAGACTTGTTCCAGGTTACGCGATGACTGGAAGACCCTTGATGAGGTTGCCGAACCCATCCGGCCGATACTGAACTAAGCGATCGAGGTTCGCCTCCACGATGGGGTCGGCCCGGTTTGCCTCAAACCATTTGTACACGGCGTCAGTGAACGCACGAACGAACTCTACCGCACTGAATAGGAACGCATCGTTTGTGCGCCCTCGAAATACATTGCCGTTCCATGGCAGCAGAAAGACCGCCCTGCTGAAGCTGTTCTTCAAGTCCCCAAATCGACCGTTGTGAAGAACGCCGCACCTCATGGAGTACAGGTCGCTAGGAGTCAGTTCTTCGAACACTGCTCCCAAATTCTTTTCGCACCACTCCATATATCGCCGACCGTCCGTCCGCCCGTCCTCCGACGAAAGCGACACGCAGATGTCCGGCAGTGCCGGTCACCATCATCACAGCTATCAGTGGCAGTTTGTTTTCCGCTGCTGCGTTGATCTCGTCGAGGAGGCCGGAAAGTGGTGAGGCCGGATATTGCGCCATCTCCCCTACCCCTTCTCCAAGAACCCGTAGATCTGCACGGCCAGCGGCTGGCTCATTCCTCTACCTTGAGCAGACCTTCGCTTGCACCCCGGTTCCATCTTCCCCAGGCTGTTTAAGAGCCTTGCTCTAACGAAGATCCGACCGGCATTTTGTAGATGTACGGACACTTCACAGTTGCACCGATGAGGTCACTAGCAAATCTGCCTGCAGCATCAAAATAGGTGTCAAGCCGACCACCATCCACTTTGAATTGATCACCAACCTTGAGTTTAATCCAAGGACATTTTCCAAGAAACCGAGCGTCGACGAACCCGCCTCTGTGGAGAAGTACGTTTCGCACCTCGGAGAGCTCGACAAGCGCTCGACGATCCTCCGACGTCGGATTGGTATTTACCTTGAGGGCGCGTAGCATCTCGACTGATCTATCGAAACTGTTCGCCTTGATTGCCTGCTCCCAAATCGAAAGCGCCTTTTCGGCGTCGTTAGCGGTCTTAGTTTTGAATTTCTCGGCATTCAGAGTGGGGCTGTGCTCGATGATTAGGTCATGGGCATCCGGAACCCGCTTGATTAGGCCAAGTATAGTTTGCTCGAGCGCTGTCTCTACACCAGCCCACAACGCGACGGCGTGGTGGCTAAGGATTGTTGCAAACTCGTTCTTGATCTCTTCAGCGGCGAACGCCGCATCGCTTGCCGAGTATTGAACCATTCGAGCGAGAGCCTCGGCCACGTCGGGTTGTTGTTTTATGATCTGCGGACCCGCAATGGTGAAGAGTCCCGGCAAAATATCGGCCGTCCGAAGAACTCTCTGGGTGAGAGAGCAGACCACTCTCTCGTTCCCAACGAACAACACAAGATTCGAGGCGGGCCCGATCAGCCACCCATTCGGCGTGTTGTCGGTTATCGGATTATGCAGTGGCATGACAATGCCGTCGGCGACCAGCAAACACCCCCCTACCCCTTCCTGAAAAACCCATAGATCCGTTCCGCCAGGGGCTGGCTCACGCCTTCCACCTTCAGCAGGTCCTCGATCCCCGCGCGGCTCACCCCCCGGGCTGACCCGAAGGCCTGGAGGAGCGCGCGCTTGCGGCCCGGGCCGACGCCTTCGATCTCGTCCAGGGGGTTCTTGATCATCGCCGCGGCGCGCTTGGTGCGGTGCGTGCCGATGGCGAAGCGGTGGGCTTCGTCGCGCAGGCGCTGGAGGTAGTAGAGCACCGGGCTCTTGTGATCGAGGCGGAAGGGTTCGCGCCCGGGGATGAAGAAGCGTTCCATGCCGGCGTCGCGGTCGACGCCCTTGGCGACGCCGACCACCGGGATGTCGTCGACGCCCAGGTCGGCCATCACCTCCAGCACCGCGGCCACCTGGCCGGCGCCGCCGTCGATCAGCAGCAGGTCGGGGCGGGCGAACTTGCTCTCCTGGCCTGAGAGGATGCCCTCTTCCTCCTCCTTGGCGAGGCGGGCGAAGCGGCGGCGCAGCACCTCCTTCATCATCCCGAAGTCGTCGCCGGGGGTGATGTCGGTCCCCTTGATGTTGAACTTGCGGTACTGGCTTTTCTGGAAGCCGTCGGGGCCGGCGACGATCATGCCACCCACAGCGTTGGTGCCCATGATGTGGGAGTTGTCGTAGGTCTCGATCCGCTCGGGCGGGCCGTCCAGGCCGAAGGCTTCGGCGACGCCGGCCAGCAGCTTGGCCTGGGCCGAGCTCTCGCTCATCTTGCGGCCCAGCGCCTCGCGGGCGTTGGTGGCGGCGTCGTCGACGAGGCGGCGCTTTTCGCCGCGCTGCGGGCGGTTGATCTCCACCTTGCGGCCGCCCTTCAGCGCGAAGGCCTCGGCCAGCAGGTCGCGCTCGGCCGGCTCGATATTGGTGAGGATCAGGCGCGGGATCGGGCGGTCGTCGTAGAACTGGCCGATGAAGGCGCCCATGACGTCGGCGTCCTCATCCGTCTTGTCGACGCGCGGGAAATAGGCGCGGTTGCCCCAGTTCTGGCCGGCGCGGAAGAAGAACACCTGGACGCACGCCTGGCCGCCCTCGGAATGGAGCGCGAAGACGTCGGCCTCGTCCAGGGTCTCGGGATTGACCTGGGTCTCCTGGGCGACGGAGGCCAGCGCGCGGATGCGGTCGCGCATGCGGGCGGCCAGCTCGAACTCCATGTCGTCGGAGGCGGCCTGCATCTGCTCGGCCATGCGCTGCATCACCGCGCGGCTCTTGCCGCGCAGGAAGTCCTCGGCCTGTTCCACCAGGCGCGCGTAGTCGTCGAGCGCGATCAGGCCGGTGCAGGGCGCGGCGCAGCGCTTGATCTGGTGCAGCATGCAGGGCCGCGTGCGGCTCTCGTAGACGCTGTCGGAACAGGACCGCAGCAGGAAGGCCTTCTGCAGGGTGTTCAGCGTCTTGGTCACCGAATGGGCCGAGGCGAAGGGGCCGAAGTAGTCGCCCTTGATGGTGTGGGCGCCGCGGTGCTTCCGGAGTTGGGCGGCGGGGTGCTCGCGGCGGATCACGATCTCGGGGAAGGACTTGTCGTCGCGCAGCAGGACGTTGAAGCGGGGCTTGAGCTGCTTGATCAGGTTGATCTCGAGCAGCAGGGCGTCGGTCTCGGTCCGCGTGGTGATGAATTCCATCGACCGGGTGAGGTCGACCATGTTGGCGATGCGCTGGGTGTGGAAGCGGCCCTGGGCGTACTGGATGACGCGCTTCTTGAGCGATCGCGCCTTGCCGACGTAGAGCACCTCGCCCGCGTCGCCCACCATGCGGTAGACGCCCGGCCGGTCCGGCAGGCGGGTCACCTCATCCTTGATCAGCGCCGCGCCCTGGAGTGGGGGCGCCTCGGTGGTTTCGCTCATGGGGCCAGATATAGGCGAGTCCTGCTGACAACGCAGGCCTACCTCCCCCATTGCGGCAGCAATGGCGGGAGGGGGACCGCTCGCCGAGCGCAGCGAAGAGCGAGGGGTGGAGGGGGCGAGCCCCATCCGCTGAATTCAAGACAGCCTGATCGATCCACCGAGCCTGAGGCTTGCCCCCTCCACCATCGGCTCTTCGGCCGATGGTCCCCCTCCCGCCGCTGCGCGGGGGAGGTAGGGCGCGATCAGGCCGCCCGGGCCCTGCGCTTCACCGCCCCCGCCACGCACGCCTGGCCGTCGACCAGGGCGTGCAGGCTGTGGCTGGCCTGGTCGATGCGGATGTCGCCGCGGGAGAGGGTGCAGCGGACGCCGCCTTCCGCCTGTTCCGGGTGCGGGAAGGCGAAGCCGTCGCCGGGCTGCAGGGTCATGGTGCGGATGAAGCCCAGGGCGCGGCGCCAGGACGCCTCGTAGCGCGCGGCGCGCTTGGCGTCGCGGCAGGCGAGCGCCGTGCGCCAGGCCGCGGCGATCCCCTCGGCCACGAAGCCGGTGTTGAAGCTGGGCTCGTTGATGCTGAGCTCTTCGAGGAAGGCGCCGTTGGCGTCGAGCTGGCGATCGCAGAGCCAGTCGGCGACGCGGAACACCAGGGCCGCGTCCTGGGCGTCGCCGCTCAGCGCATGGGCCGCGCCCCAGCCCTGGGCCAGCCAGGGTGACCCCCAGCCGGGACAGTCGTCGAAGCGTCCGCCGTAGTGGCGCCGCGCGGCGGCGAGGTTGAGCGATGGCGCAGCGCCGGTGGCCGCGCGCCAGGCGCTGAGCGCCCAGACCGCGGCGCCGGGGAGGAACTCCTGGTCCTGCGGGTTGTCGAGCCGCTTGGGCCCCGCGCCGACCCAGCCGGAGGGGTGGACGAAGCCGGCGACGCGCTCGGCCAGCAGGGCGGCCGCACCGCTGGGGGCCAGGCCGGACTCGGCGGCGGCGGCCAGCAGGACACAGTCGGCCAGCGGTCCGCCCATATGGTCCGGCAGGGCGACCCCGCCATAGCCCACCGTGGCCAGCGCCGTGGCGATCCCGCCGCGCGCGGCCTCGGTCCAGTCGGGGCGGTGTGCGGCGCGGCCGGCGATGAACAGGCTGTAGAGGCCGTGGACCACGCGGCCCGCCGTGCCGGTGCGCTCGTAGTCGCCGAGGTTCGCGGCGAGGCGGTAGGCCGGCAGGCCGTCGGGGCCGAGCGCGCAGCGGATGTAGCCGGCCATCAGCTCGGACTGCTGCGCCGCTGCGGCGTCGTCGAGGGGCGTGGAGTCGCGCGCCGTGAAGCCGAAGCGCAGCGGGCGGACGTCGTCGCCGGTGGAGACCCAGGCGGCGACCTGGGCCGTGCGCCAGTTGGCCGCCGGGCCGGACGCGCCGGCCAGCGCCTCGGCGGCGTCGAACATCTGGGCCGGAGTCCAGGCGTTGAGCACCAGGGCGCCCGGCAGGACGGTGACGGGCTTGCCGGATCCGGTGCGGGTGATGGCGTCCAGGCCGCGCCGCAGCTTCTTCTGCGCCATGACCCGGCTGGGGCCATGGTCCTCGCCGTGGTGCAGGACGCTGACGACGACGTCGAGGTCTAGCCCGGCGGCGTAGCGGGGATCGCGCCGCGCGGCCTCGACGGCTTCGCCCAGCGCCTGGTCGAGGTCGCGCCCGTGCGCAAGGCCGTAGCCGCGCAGGCCGCCCGCATAGAGCGCCACGGCCACGCCCTCGATCGCTGAGGGAATGAGGTCGCGCGGCAGCGGCGCGCCGGACGCCGGATCGGCCAGACGCTGCCGGCCCCGGGCCGCAAGCCGCGCGCCGATCGTCCGGTCGCGCCACCAGCCGGTCGCCGCGCCCTCGACCTGGCCGTAGGGCAGCCAGGCTTCGCCGGGCTCGGTGTGCTTGCTGAGCGTATGGCGATAGAGCGCGTGCGGCTCGCCGTCGTCGATGCGGGCGTTGGTGACGCGCGCGTGGCGGTACTGCTCGATGTCGCTGATGAACACCTGGGTGTTGGGCAAGGCGCCGCCCAGCTTGTCCGGCCACAGTTCGCTGCGCGCCACGATGCCGTAGCGGTCGAAGTCGAGGCCGGCCGGCGAGACATGCTCCAGCGGCCCGAAGAAGGTGACGCCGATCTTCAGCGCATCGAGCGTCTGCAGGCTGACGGCGCCGGGGTTGCGCCACAGGGTGTCCACCGTCGCCAGCACCAGATCGCGGGCGGCGTCGGCGTCGGTGGGATCGAAATGCCAGAACCCGTCGCGGGCCAGGCGGTGATCGTCGGCGCGGCGGCGGAAGCTGACGAAGGTTCCGCCGCGGGCGTCGTAGCTCGCGTCCAGCCGGGCCGGCCAGCGCGGCGTCTGCCCGGTCATAAGGAAGGCGCGCGCCGCCAGCCGCGCCAGAGCCGCCGGCGCGAGGCCCTCCGGCAGGGGCTCGCCGCCGACCGCCGGTCGCCCGGCGGTCTGGCCGGTGTAGCCGAGCGGCGGATCGGCCATGCCCAGATCGCGCCAGATGTCGAAGGCGGTGGCGGTGCGGTAGCCGCCGGCGTTGGCCCAGGCCTTGCCGCCCCGGAACGGGAAATGGACCAGGGCCGCGGTGCCCTCGACCTCGAGCCCCTCGTCCTCCAGGGCGGTGATCGCCTTGTGCAGGGAGGTGCCGGAACTCAGCGAGTCGTCGATGACCACCACCGGGCGGCTCGGGTCGACGGCGCCGTCGATGCGGCGGTTGGTCAGGTAGGGCTTGCGCTTCTCGCGGATGCTCAGGCCCGTGTAGCGGCCGCCGCCTTCCAGCACGCAAGCGGCCAGAAGGGGCAGGCCGGTGTAGCCGTAGCTGGCGATCTGGGTGGACCCGAAACCCTCCAGCGTGCGCAGCAGCTCGCGGGCGGCCAGGCGCAGGCCCTCCTGCGACAGGCTGAGGCCCCAGCTGTAGAAGGCCCAGGGCGCGATCTCGCCGCTGCGATGGGTGATCGGGGCCTGCGGCGTGGAGCGCAGGATGCCGTCGCGGCGCAGCAGCGCCAGCAGGCGCTCACGCTCGCGCGATGCCTCGGACATGGAGCCTCGCGGGTTGGGACGTCTCAGACGATGTCGGCGGACGCGGCGCCGGGGGGAGCCGGCGCCGCGCTGCCCCGGGTCAGCCGCCGCCGCCGCTGCGCTGCTGCTTGGCGAGGCCGGCCTGAATGTCGGCGAGCTGCTTGGTGATCGCGGTCTCGAAGTTGGCGAACCGCGTCGACAGGCTGGCGAACTCCGCGACGAAGCGGCTGATCGGCAGTTCGGCGATCTCGTGGATCTCACCGCGCGGGTGGAACACGCCGCCGCCCCCGCCGCCCTCGCCTTCCGGAAGCTCGTTCGGTCCGCCGAGGAAGCTGCGCGACATCACCGGAGACGCGAGGCGCTGGGTGAGCGCGCCGCCTTCCAGGACATTGATCCGGTCGCGCAGGCGCAGGACCTCGCGAATGAGTTCCGCCGACGACAGCCGGGCTTCGAATGGGGGAAGCTCAGCCGGACCGCCGATACCGCCGCGGATCCGTGACCAATCGATGGTTCCGTTACCGCCGCCCGTGCCCAGTTCGGCGGGAAGTTCTGCAGGATTTCCAGACATGGCGTCGCCCTCTTGTGAATTCGAGCGACCTTATCAATCGCCTTTCACGAGTCTTCATCGATTCAGGCGAGTCAACATCTTGTGATTTACAGTATATAGTTTTCGTCATACGAGACTTACTTAAGAACAATTGGGTGTAACCCCGCGACGTTCTCGCGTCTCGCGCGAATTCTCGGAAAGAACGGCGGCGACGGAAGGACTGCGCGTCCAGCACCGCTTACAGTTGTGCGTCGAATAAATGGCTCTACCTAGGCGGGCGCAACGCGGCGGCGCGGCGGCGACCGTCATATCTGGACTCGCGCCGCGATATTCAGAACATCGGTCTGCGAGCCCGACCGGACCGGATCAGGGGTTCATGACGTTCAGCACCGCCAGCGTCATGGCCTCGACCCCGAAGCGGATGGTGGGCTCGGGCGTCGGCGCGAACTGCGGCGTGTGGTTGGCGGGGACCGGGACGCCCTTGGCCCTGGCGTCGGCGATGACCTTGGGGTCGAGGCCGCCCAGGCTCCAGAACAGCGACGGGACGCCCGCGACGATGAACTCCGAATAGTCCTCGCTGGGATTGCCGGGCGCGGGCTCATAGGTCGCCCGGTCGCCGAACGCGGCCTTGAACACCTTTGCGGTCCGCTCAGTGGCCGCGGCGTCATTGACCAGCAGCTTGCCGCCGGGGATGAACCGGACGTCCGGGGCCGGGGCGCCGGACATGGCCGCCACGCCGTTGGCGGTGCGGGTGATGCCGTCCAGCAGCTTCTGGCGCACGGCCACGTCGCGGGTGCGGATGGTGCCTCTGAGGTCCGCGTGGTCGGGAATGATGTTGGCCGCGGCGCCGGCCTGGATCGAGCCGATCGAGATCACCCCGAAGGCGTTGGGCTCCTTCTCGCGGCTGATGACCGTCTGGACATCCTCAACAAATCGGGCGGCCTCGACGATCGGGTCGATGGCGACATTGGGCGTCGAGCCGTGCGCGCCGCGCCCCTTGAACGTGATCTCCAGCGTGTCCGAGGCGGTGTTGTAGATCCCGGCCCGGTAGCTGAGGGTCGCCGTCGGCGACGGTCCGACATGTTGCGCGAAGCCGATGTCGGGCTTGCCGAAGCGCTGGAAAAGCCCGTCGTCCAGCATGGCCTTGGCGCCCTCGGCAAGCTCCTCCGCCGGCTGGCCGATGAACATCAGCGTCCCGTGCCAGGAGGCCTTCATCGCTACCAGCTGCTGGGCGGCGCCGACCCAGGCGGCCATGTGGATGTCGTGGCCGCAGCTGTGGTCCACCGGCGTCGGCTTGCCGTTGTAGTCGGCGACCACGTGGCTGGCGTAGGGCAGCCCGGTCTTCTCTTCCATGGGCAGGGCGTCGAGCTCGGTGCGCACCAGGACCGTGGGGCCCTTGCCGTTCTTGTAGATGGCGACGATCCCCGTCTTGCCGACGTGCTCGGTCACCTCGAAGCCCAGCGCACGCATCTCCTTGGCCAGCTTGGCGGCGGTGGCGGTTTCCTGGAAGCCGAGCTCGGGGTGTTCGTGGATGTCCTTGTAGAGGGCGTCGAGGTGCGGATAGGCCTTGTCGAGCGAGGCTTCGATCGCCGCCTTGTCCTTGGCCAGGTCGCGGGCGTGAGCCCCTGTGGCGACCAGCGCCGAGGCGCAGGCGAACATCAACAGACGGACAGCACGGCGCGGACTCATGGATCACCCCCAAAGCGAGGGGCACCATAGACGCCTCAGGGCTGCGCGAGAAAGGCGTCCAGCGCGTCGGCGAACGCTTTCGGCTGGTCGAGCATGATGAAGTGCTTGGCGTTGGCGACCACCACCGGCTTTACCATCGGCGCAGCGGCATAGAGCGCGGGGTAGACCTTTGCCATCATGCCGGGCGGTGCGTGGTTGGGGACGTTGTCCGGATAGAGCAGGGTCAGCGGTGTCTTCAGGCCGGCCAGCCCCGGACGCAGGTCGAGCAGGAAGTCATCGTAGTAGGCGCGCCCGACGACGCCGGGGTCGCTGGCCATGCCCCAGCCGACGACCATCTGGGTGTCCGCCGCGCCGGTGACCATGGCGGCGACCGCGGACTTCACGCCCGCTTCGTAGCCGGCGCCGCCCGCAACCATGCCGTCGCGGATTCGCGCAGCCACCGGCCGGATCTGGTCGGCCGTGATCGCAGGATTGCCCTGCATCTGGGGTAGGAACGGCAAGGCGTCGACCATCATCGCCTTCTTCAGATGCTCGGGGTGCTTCTCGGCGAGATAGAGCACCGTCGTGCCGCCGAGCGAGTGGCCGATGAGAGTCGCGGGCGTCAGCTTCTGTTCGACCAGATAGGCGTCGATAGCCTCGGCGGTGGGGACCAGCACGTCGCCCGTGGCGTTGGCCCGCGCCGGCTCGCCGGAGAAGCCGGCGATCTGGATCAGGTGCAGGCGGTGCTTCCCGCGCAGGCGCTCGGCGGTGGCCTTCCAGGTGGCGCGCGACGACGACAGGCCGGGGATGAACACCAGGTCCGGCCCCTTGCCGATGATCTCGTCGGAGAAGCGGTCGCGGACCACGAGCTTGGAGTCGGCGAACAGGCGATTGGGATCGGCGGGGGTCTGCGACGCGGCCTGCCCGCAGGCGAGCAGAGCGAAGGCAGCAGCGGCGAGCATCGATTTCAGCACGAGGAATCTCCAGGCTTGTCCCTTAGTCGCCGCCGGCGGCGTGGGTGGATGCGGCAAGCAGCATGGGGGAGACCGCAATCATCGGGTCATTTGAACCCGGAATGCCTGAGCTTAGGCGAGCGGCGGCCGGCTCGCGACGCCGAACCGGCCGAGGCGGCGCAGGCGTTCTTCTATCTGATGAAGGGCGGCTCCACCAACGGCCAGGAGATGGTGGTGGACGGCGGCGCGACCCTGGTCTGAGGCGCAACGGGCGATGTCGCGCGGAGCCCATGCCAGGTCCGGAAACCGCCAGCCAGCCAGCCTTGGCTGCCATCCCCTGCGACTTGCGCCATGCGCGCACGCGCGGGCCATGCAAGGAGACTGAGCTTGAGCGCACATTTGTGGACCGCAATGGCCGTGGCGGCGGCGATCTCAACCGCCGGCTTCGCATCGCACGCGGCGGCGCCTGCGGTGGGGTCAGCGCAACAGGACCCGATCGTCACCAACGATCCTGAATTCATGGCGAGGTTTAGCCAGCAGTATAAGAGCGCCTTCGGCGAAGGCGGCGCGATCCCGGCGAAGTACAAGCAGCTGTCCGGCGCCACGCTTTCGGTGGTGGTCAAGTGCGAGGACTGCCTGAAGTACCACGTGCAGATGGCCATCAACCTGGGCGCCACCCGTCAGGAGATCGTCGAGGCCCTGCGCATCGGCCTGCTGGCCGGCGGCTCGGCGGGGATGCCGACCATGGGCGCCGCCTACCCGCTCATGGATCAGGCCAAGCTGAAGTAGCGGTCAGAGCTTGTAGGCGCCCGCGGACAGCTTTTCAAAGATGCCCTTGGTGATCTTCACATAGCCCTTCTTCGGATCCTTGAAGTAGAGCGCGCCCTTGATCTTGGCGGGGTTGTAGCCGTCGGCGACCAGATCCATCTTGCGGGCCTTGAAGGTGCCGGTGGTGTCGATCTGCGGCAGGGTGCGGACGAACAGTGGCTGGGCATAGGCCGGCAGGTCGGCGGTGACACGATCGCCGAAGCTCTTGATGTCGAACTCCGGCCCCACCACCAGGCCGGCCATGCCGGCGCGGCCCTCGGCGCCAGGCACTTCGACGCCGTAGATCAGCGCCTCCAGCACGCCTGGACACCCCTGCAGACGTTCGGCGACTTCATTGGTGGAGACGTTCTCGCCCTTCCAAGCGGAAGGTGTCGCGATGCGGTCGACGAAATAGAAGTAGCCGTCGGCGTCGGTCTTCATCAGGTCGCCGGTGGCGAACCAGCGATCGCCCTTTTCGAAGACGTCGTGCAGCACCTTCTTTTCCGACGCGGCCTTGTCGACGTAGCCGGTGTATTCGGTGCGCGCATCGCCGCCGATCTGGCCGACGCACTCGCCGATCTGGCCGGGCCCGGCCTCGATGCAGAGGCCATTCAGGCCGCGGACCGCCTGCTCGCTTTCAACGTCGAACTGCACGAGGCGCACGTTGAACCGCTTGCGCAGCCACTTGGGCGCGCGGCCGATGGCGCCTTCGCGGCCATCGAAGTTGAACATCGAGACGTTGCCTTCGGTGGAGCCGTAGAACTCCAGAATCTCGGCGATCTTGAAGCGCTGCTTCATCACCGGCCAGATGTCGGGGCGCAGGCCGTTGCCGAAGGCCATGCGGATCTTGTGCCCGGTCTCGTCGTCCGACGGCGGCTGGTTCACCAGGTAGCGGCAGAGCTCTCCGATGTAGACGAACATCGTGCAGCCCTCCTCGATCGCCTCGCGCCAGAAATGGCTGGCGGAGAACCTGCGGCGCAGGAAGACCGAGCCGCCGTTCAGGAAGGCGGCGCCCAGGGCGCAGAGCCCGCCGGTGGCGTGATAGAGCGGCAGGGCGACGTAGATGCGGTCGCTCATCTTCGCGCCGGTCGAACCCGCGAAGCCGCGCATGTAGAGCTGGGCGCGGACATGGGTGATGCGCGCGGCTTTGGGCATGCCGGTGGTGCCGGAGGTGAAGATGTAGAGGGCGGTGTCGTGGGCGCGGATGTCCTCGCGCACCGACTTGTCGGGCGGCAGCTGGCTGCAGCTCTTCAGCGCCTGGACGAGGTCGCGCTGGTCGCCGTGGGCGGGGCCCAGGATCCACTGCTGCATGGTCTTGTCGAGCAAGCTCCGCGCCGCCTCGAAAACCGGCGAGGTCTCGGCGTCGACGATCACCTGGGCGGCGCCGGAGATGTTCAGGCAGTGAGCCAGCGCCAGGCCGGAGAGCTGGTTGTTGATCAGCGCGGTGACCACGCCGATCTTCGACAGGCCGTACCAGACGGCGAAGTACTCCAGCCGGTTGGGCATGAAGAGCGCGACCGTCTGGCCGCGGCGCAGGTTCAGCCCCTTGCCCCAGTGGGCGAAGCGGTTGGCGATGGCGTCGAGCTCGGCGTAGCTGAGGGTGCGGCCCTCGAAGGTCATGGCGGTGCGGTCGCGCCACTTGTCGACCGCCGCCTGCAGGTCGTCGCAGATCAGGTTGGCGCTATCGGGCGCGATCGATTTCACGCGCGCGAGCGTACGGTTCAGCCCGCGCAGGAATCGCCACTCTCGCTGGAGCTTGGCCTTGAGCGCCATGGGACCTCCGACCTTGAAGGGGAGCTTGCCGGGGCGGCGGCGAGCGGGTCAAGCACGCGGACGGACGCGATTGGTCACAGGCGTTACGTAGGCCGCAAACGCGGCGCCGGGGCCACAAATCGTTAATGGCGCTTAGGAAAATCGCTCCCAGGCGGACTGGCGCGAAACGCCCAGCGGCTCGGCGATGGCGGCCCAGCTCACCTCGCGCTGACGCAGGGTGTCGACGATCGACTGCAGGAAGTTGGCGGAGGCCTCGGCGTTGTGGCTGACCGAGCCGATCAGCGAGAGCAGCTCGTCGGTGGGGCGCTCCAGCGGCTTGAAGCCGGCGTGGTCGGGGAGCGGACCCCCGGCCAGGATGGCGTCGCACATGGCCACGCATTCGTTGCAGACGAAGACGTAGGGGCCGGCGATCAGCTTCTCCACCTGGTGCTGGGACTTGCCGCAGAAGGAGCAGTGCAGGGTCTTGGGCAGCTTCAGGCGCTGGGCGCGCTCGAGCTGGCGGCGGGCCTTGGCCTCGGCCTTGGTGCGGGCGGGCGGCACGTCAGGTTCTCCCTGACTGTCAGGTATATCCTGACGCCATGCCCGTCAAGCCCGGCGCGGCCAATTAAGGTCATTACATGGCGGCGGCGGGCCAGCGACGCCTGTCGTAGCGAAATGAGACTCGCAGCTAGACTGTTGTTTTTTCACAGATGTTGTTCGGCGAGACGGGAACAATTCGCGCAGGCGCGGCGGTTGTCCAAGGCAGAGGTCTGCGGAACCGGCAAGCTCGGCTGCCGTTCTGGGCCCCGACAACATCAAAACCTGGAGGGAGACCCCAATGACCGACTTCTCCAACACCCCGAACCCCGCCGACACCGAGAGCTCGATGTTCGCCCCCGTTCCCGCCTGGGAGCGCAGCAAGAAGCGCCGCGCCTTTGGCCGCACCGCGCCGCGCACCGAGCCCATGATCGCCGAAGAGACCCGGTCCTTCGCCCCCATCGATCCGATGACCTCGCGCCTCGACCCGATGCCGGGTGAGACCGCGACCGAGAGCGCCTTCGCCGGCACCCCCACCTATGCCTCGACCACGACCGTGAAGCGCAACAACATGGCGCCGATGATCCTGGGCGCCGGTATCGTGCTGATCGGCGGCCTGGCCGCGGCCGGCTGGTACTACAGCCAACCGCACGCCGCCGGCGTCGCCGAACTGACGCCGGGCGTGCCCGCGGCGATCACGACCACCACCACGACCGAGCCGACGGCCAACACGCCGCCCGCGCCCGGCGAGTCCAGCCAGCTGGCGATCAACGCCGCGCCGCCCGCCCCGGCCCCGGTCGCCAAGCCCGCGACGCACACCACCACCACGACCACGCTCGCCCGCCGCGCGCCCGCGCCGCGTCCGGCCAGCCGCAGTGTCGAGGACAGCAGCGTGAACGCGGCGGCCCAGGCGCCGGCGGTGGCGCCCGCCCCGGCTGCGCAGATCGCGCCGCCGCAAGCGCCGCTGGTGCTGACCCCGGCCCCGACCCAGTCGGCGACCCCGCCGGCCGAGACGACGCCGGCCCCGGCGCCCGAGTCGGCGCCGACCGAGACGCCGCCGAAGTAACCGGCGACCGACAATCCGTTGGGTAGGAGAGCCGCTCCCGAGCCGGGGGCGGCTCTTTCCATGCGCGCAAATTGACGCGGTGAAGGGTTAACCCGGGGCGCTTTTCCGGGGTCTCCCCGAGAGGCGCGGGCCCGGTGCGGAAAAGACCTAGGTAAAGACCCTGAATTGAATGGGCGCCCTCGCGCGGACCATCTGCCCGGACGCGTGCAACCGAGCCTTTCTCAGTGCTTGGTTCCGGCTGTACGACAGGGGCGGCCTGCTTAACCTTGGCCGCCCCGCCTAGGTCTCACCCTCTCGCCGTTCCATAGCGCCGCAGCCGGCGCAGGAAGACCCGGGTCTCGACCTCCAGCGCATCGATCGCCCTGTCCTCGCCGCCGGCCGCCGTGAGCGCCGCCTCCAGCCGCGCGCGCCAGCGACTGTCGCCGATCGAGAGCGGCAGCTTGCCGGCCTCCTGCAGCAACTGAAGCAGGGCGTGCGCGCGATGCACGGCGGCGAAGGCGCGCGCCATGGGCTGCGCCAGGGACGGGTTCGCGAGCCAGCTCTCGCCGCCGAACAGCTCCTGGGTCACCCGTTGGCCGGCGCCGAGGCAATCGTAGGCGACGCAGCCGCCGAAGCCCCGCGCGTCGCGTTCGCCATGGATGCCGCAGCGGCCGCAGCCGTCGAGGTGCGGACAGGGCTCGCCCGCCCGCTTGTCGAGGCCGAACAGCGCCCCGGCGTCGAAGGCGAGCGCCAGGCAGCAGAGCGCAGAACAGCGCGCGCAGTCGGCGCTGAGGACCGGGCGGGACATGGCGAGGCCTTTGGCATGGGCGCGCGAGCGCCCTCGCTAAAGGACGGCGTCGGGCTGGCCCGTGATGTGGGATACGAAAAAAGCCGACCTCTCGGGCCGGCTCTGAGCGGAGCTTAAACGGCGGGACCTGGGGTTGGCAAGCGGTGCGAACACCTCTCCCCCCGCGGAGCGGAGAGGGAGAGGATCAAGGAGAGGGCGGCGCGGGCGGACTCCTCTCGCCGCCGGCCGTCGAGGGCCCTTGATCAACCTGAGCGTCAGCCTGTCCTCGGCGCCGCCCTCTCCCTACCCTCTCCCTCTCCGCTCCGCGGGGGGAGAGGCGTTGCCCTATCCCTTGAACCAGCCGCCCAGCACGCAGGTCACCTGGCCGTGGCGCACGCTGACCGTCGCGGGGCGGTGCGGGCCCGGCTGGAAGACGCGCTCTCCCGCATCGCTCTTCACGAGCAGCAGATCCGGGGCGGTGAACTGGCAGACCGTGTAGCTGGCGGGACTGAGCGGATTGCCGTCCGGCGGGGCGGCGCAGCTCACCTGGCCTTCCTGGCGGCCGAAGTCCACGCCGCGGTACTCGAAGTACTGCGGCGTGCGGTGGCCGCGCACGTGCGGCGGCGGGGCGGGCAGCGCCGGACAGGCAGGGCCGGCGATCGCCCACTGGCGCGCCTGGGCTTTGCGCTCCAGCCAGGTGGAGGCGACGGTCCAGGCGGGGAGCAGGGCGAGCCCGCCGACCACCACCGCGCCGAACGCGGCGGGCAGCTTGCCGGAGGGCCAGGCGAGGCGCAGGGCGGGCATGGGCGGTGGTGCTTACATCTGTAAAACTCCCGGCAGACTACAGGCGTAATCAGCGCGGTCAATGTGCCTGTCAGGGGAAGATTTCTCATGCCGGTTGAACAGCGTTGGCAGAGCGCGACGCCTGGCGGTGTCATGCGCGTTCCAACCCTCGATCTTCAGGAGACCGCGTCATGGCTTCGTTCAAGACCCTGTTGCTGGCCGGCGCGTTCGCCGCCGGCTGCCTCGCCGCGAGCGCGGCGCAGGCCGGGACGATCTACGCCACCGGCTTCGAAGCCCCGACCTTCACGCCGGGCCCGATCGCCGGCCAGGGCGGTTGGCAGACCTTCAGCAACTCCGGCCAGCCGAACCTGGCGCAGGTGGAATCGGGCGTGGCGCAGTCGGGCGCGCAGGCCCTGGTGGTCGATGGCGCCGCGGGGGCGCAGACCGGGTCCTACTACACGCTGAACCTGCCCTCGCCCGGCAAGGTCGACATGTCCGGCGACATCATGATCACCACGGCCGGCAGCGCGGCCAGCTGGCAGTTCGCCGCGATCGGTCCGGGCCTGGTGGGCTTCGTCGGCGGCATCGACATCGACGGGTCGGGCAATGTGGCCGCGATCTCCGGCGCCTTCCCGAGCCTCGGCGCCCTGTCGTTCGACAACTGGCACCACGTGGACCTGCTGCTGGACTTCACCAGCCAGACCTATGGAGTGAAGCTGGACGGCGTGGCCGTCGGCTCGGGCCTGGCGTTCTGCGGCAGCAACGCCGGCTGCACGGGCGCGCCGGTCAACACCCTGGGCGTCGGCATCTTCGACACCTTCGGCGGCGCCGCGCCCACCGCGCCGCACCCGGGCTACCTGGACAACTTCAGCGTGGCGAGCGTGCCGGAGCCGGCGACCTGGGCCCTGATGATCGGCGGCTTCGGCCTGGCAGGCGCGAGCCTGCGCCGGCGGCGCGCGGCGGCCTAGGCGCTGGCCGTCGCTTTCATCGGGCCGCGCACCGCCGCGTCCGGGAAAATGCGCAGGAAGTTGTCGGTGTAGAACTTGGCGCGGATGGCTTCGGAGCGGTCGCCGAGCGAGGCCTCGAAGCGGGCGATGGGGTTTCGGCCGCCTTCGATGTGCGGGTAGTCGGACGAGAACAGGTAGAGGTCCGGGTTCGAGTAATCGATGAACTTGCCCACCTCCTCGAAGACGAAGGGGGTGAAGGCGAGCTGCTGGGTGATCTGTTCCGACGGGATGCGGCTCAGGCCCTGCAGGTTCGCGTCGTTGCGGCTCCAGTGCTTGACCACCCAGTCGAGGCGGCGAAGCAGCTCCGGGACCCAGCCCGCGCCCAGCTCGACCACCGCGCCGCGGAGCGTCGGGTGGCGCTCCAGCACGCCGTCCAGGACCAGCATGGTCAGGAAGGCCTCGGGGCCCTCGTGCAGCAGGGCGATGTCCTTGGTGCGCAGGTTCTCGCCGCCGCCCAGCCAGTCCTTGGTGGGCGGGCGGCCGTTGTTCATCCAGGCCTTGGCCATCTGCAGCGGCGCGCCGCCCACGTGCAGGACGAAGGGCACGCCGGCCTCGGCCATCCGCGCCCATAGCGGATCGAGGTCCACGTGGCCGGGGGAGCGGTCGCCGCACGGGCGGTGCGGCAGCCAGGCGGCGCCGAGACCGTTTTCGATGGCGAAGTCGAGCTCGGCCATGGCCAGGTCCGGATCGTCCAGCGGCACGACGGCGACGCCGATCAGGCGCTTTTCGCCTTTGCAGAACTCGGCCATGTGCCGGTTGTGGGCGCGCGCCGCGCCATAGCGCAGGCGATGCTCCAGCTTCGACGACGGCGAGAACGGCATGGCCACGGAGTGGGTGGCGAACAGCAGCTGCTTGCGGAAGCCCAGCAGGTCGAGGGCGGTGGTGCGGTCGGCGGAATTGAAGGCGCCCAGCGCCTGGATCTCCTTCGACTTCTCAATGAGCTGATCGCCCAGCGCGATCTGCGCGGCCACGTGCTCGGGGCTGTGGCGGCCGCCCTGCCCCATGATCACCGCCACCTCCTCGTCGGTGACGATGGAGGCCTTGTAGGACACCTCCGGAATCTCCTCGCGCAGCGCCGGGTCGGCGTAGCGCTTGAGGAAGTCGGGAAGCTCCATGATGTGGGAGTCGGCGTCGTAGATCGCGCGGTCGGCGGGGGCGTAGGTCATGGCGGTCCTCCGGGCGGGTCTTGGGCCAGCCTCGGAGAGCACTATCGGCCAGGACGCGGCCGGGGTCTATCAGCCGCTCACCGACGCCTCGAACACCGCAAGCTGGGCGGCGAAGGCGCGCTGGAAGGCGGGGCGGGCTTCGGCGCGGGCCATGTAGGCGGCGAGGTTGGGATAGGCGTCGAGGATGCCCGATCCCTTGGAGCGGAACAGCACGCCGGCCATCATCAGGTCGCCGGCGCTGAAGGCGCCGTCCAGCCAGTCGGCGTCGCCGAGGCGGGCGGAGAGTTCGCTGAGGCGCTTGTGGGCGGCGGCGTCGAGCTGGGGCTGGCGCTGCTCGAACCAGGGCTTGTCGCGTTCGAAGAGCCCGGCCATGCCGCGTTCGACGAGCGGCGGCTCCACAGTGTTGAGCGCGGCGAACATCCAGCCGATCGCGCGGGCGCGTGCGTTGGCGTCGGTGGGCAGCAGGCCGGAATGGCTCTCAGCGATATGGAAGACGATGGCGCCGGATTCGAAGAGGACGAGGTCGCCGTCCTCATAGGTGGGGATCTGTCCGAAGGGATGGCGCGCCAGGTGGGCGGGTTGCTTCATCTCCTCGAAGGTCACCAGGCGGACGTCGTAGGGCTGGCCGACCTCTTCCAGCGCCCAGCGCACGCGCATGTCGCGCGCCAGGCCGCGGCCGCGATCGGGCGAGGCCTTGAAAACGGTGAGGGTGGGCTTCATCGGCGGGCTCTCCGAAGTCTTCGTCGTCTCAAGGACGAACGGGCCGCGGGCGTTCCGACAGGATCAGGCCACGCGCTGGAACGCCGGCGGCGGATGCGCGGGATCGGCGGCGACCAGGCGGACCTGCAGGGACCGGCCGATCTGGACATGGTTGGCGGCGACGCGGGCGACGATGGGCAGGTCACAGAGCTGCATGCGCGCGCCGCGTTCGTCGATGTCGGTGACCACGGCGTGGAAGGTCTCGCCGACCCGGGGGGAGAGCATGATGGTTTCGGCCAGGTCGATGGCGGCGCGGTCGAGCTGGCCGGCGAAGGCGTCGGCGCGGGCCATGATCGGCGGCAGGCGCTCGAAGGCCTCGGTGGCGGTGAGGCTGGGGGTCTGGCCGTTGGCGACGGCGAGCGCGGTCATGACGACGTAGCGGTCGGCCAGGCGGCGCAGCGGCGCGGTGGCGTGGGCATAGGTGGCGGCCATGGCGGCGTGCCAGGGCTTCACAGCCTCGCGGTAGGGCATGTAGCCGGCGCCGGCGCTGGCGCGGCGGATGGCCAGCATGAAGGCCGCGTCCTTGGGCTTCGTCCCGTCCAGGCCGCGTTCGTAGTCGGCGAGGCTCTGGGCGGCGGGCCAGTCGAGGCCGAAGGCGCGGGCGGTGTGGCGCAGGCGCGCGACCGCGCGGGCGTCGGGCTCGGGCATGATCCGGAAGAGGCCGGTGTGGTGGGCCAGGAGCGCGTCGGCCACGGCGAGGTTGGTGGCCAGCGACAGGGCGGCGTTCTGGTCCTCGGTTTGGGCGCGGGGGCGGAAGCGGAGCTGGTAATGGCCGTCGCTCAAGGCGGCGACTTCCTGCTCCGGCGGGTCGATGCGCGAGGCGCCGCGGCGGTCCTCGGCGGCCTGGATGCGGTGGGCGAGCTCGCCGAGATCGGGCGGCAGGTCGGCGGGCTGGGCGGTCTCGTAGGCGAGCTTGGCGCGGCTCTTGATGACCGCGCGTTCGGCGCCTTCCAGGCGCACCGCGCCATCGGGCCGGACGACCACCGTGAAGATCACCGCCGGACGCGGGCCGGTGGGCAGCAGGCTGGCGGCGTTCTCGCTGAGGATCGGCGGGTAGAGGCCGGCCTTGCCATCCGGCAGATAGACGGTCATGCCGCGCCGCCAGGCCTCCAGGTCGATGGGGCCGCCGTCGGCGACGAACCAGGCCACGTCGGCGATGGCGTAGCGCAGGACGAGATCGGCGCCGCGGCGCTCGATGGCAAAGGCCTGGTCGAGGTCGGTGGAGGCCGCCGGGTCGAGGGTGATGAAGGCGACGTCGGTGCGGTCCACGTGGCCGGTGAGCGGCTGCTTCGCGGCAAGGTCGGCGGCGGCCAGGACCTCGGGCGGGAACGTGGCGGGGACCTGATAGCGGACGCGCAGGGCGGCCAGGCCCTGGCTCAACGCATTGTCGGGATCGATCAGCGCCTTCATGCGAGCGCGCTAGAGCTTCTCGCTGATCTTGATGGCGGTGCGGCAGCCGGTGCGGATGACGGCGGCCAGCAGGGCGTAGCCGGGGGCTTCGCGCGCGCCCTCCTCCACGGCCAGGTCGCGGTGGGCGAGTTCCTCGTCGCGGAACTTGGAGAGCTCGGCGGCCAGCGCCGGGTCGCGGTCGGAGAGCTCGGCGATCTGCTCGGCGTAGTGTTCTTCGATCACCGTCTCGACGGCCTCGGTGCAGGCGTGCGCGGCCTTGTCGCCCATCAGCGCGGTGCCGGCGCCCAGCGCGAAGGCGGCCATGCGCCAGACCGGGGCCAGCGCCGTGGGGCGGACCTGGCGTTCGGTGATCAGGGCGTCGAAGCGGGCCAGGTGGACCGCCTCCTGGTCGGCCATGTGGGCGAGCTGGCCGGCGATGCGTTCGTGGCCGGGGGCGGATCCGAGCACGGCGTGCTGGCCCTTGTAGATGGCGACGGCGGCCATCTCGCCGGCGTGGTCGACGCGCAGGATCTCGGCCATGCGGGCGGCGAGCGCGCCTCGGCCGGGCCGAGGGGGAATGGGTTTTTCCGTCACGTGCGCGCCTTGGCCTGGTCGCGCAGGGCAGCGGCAACGCTGAGGGCCACGAAGACCACCGAGGCGAGCGCGTTGTAGCCGGCCATGGAGACGCCGAACATCCGCCAGGCGGCCTGGTCGCAGCGGACGACCTTGTCCAGCTTGCCGGCCAGCAGGGCCTGCAGGTCGGCCATGTTGACGCTGCCGCCGCCCGAGCAGCTCTGCGGGCCGGGCCAGAACTTCCACTCGACGCCGGCGTGGTAGGCGGCGACGCCGGTCCCGACCGCGAAGATCGCGGCCAGCAGCCAGCAGCTGGCGGCGCGCAGCTTGGGCCCGCCGGGCAGGCGCACTGCGACCATGGAGATCGCGGCCACTCCGGCGGCCACCCAATAGACCGTGCGCTGCTTCAGGCAGAGCTCGCAGGGGGCGAGATGGCCGAAGGTCTCGAAAGCGTGGGCGACGGCCAGCATGGCGGCCGAGATGACGATGGCGAAGAAGCGCCAGCGGTCGAGGATCGGATTGAGAAAGCGGGGCATGGGGGCGGTTGTATAGCCCGGCTTTTCAGAGCGCCCTAGTGGTGGGCGAACTTCAGCAGCAGGACCAGGCCGACGATGGCCAGCGCCACGCCGCTGGCCACCAGGGCCAGGCGCTTTTCGACGAAGGCCTGGATGGGCGGGCCGTAGATCTTCAGCAGCAGGGCCTCGCCGCCGAAGCGCAGGCCGCGGACCAGCAAGGAAACAGCCAAGAACTGCCAGTAGACCACCTGGCCGAAGCCCGAGGCGATGGCGGTCAGCTTGTAGGGGATCGGCACGGCGATCAGCACCAGGCCGTACTGGCTGTACCAGGCCTGGAACGAGGCCAGGTCGCCGCCGGTGAGCGACAGGATCCAACGCCCGACCGGCTGCAGGAAGTGGCCCACGGCGAAGCCGCATGATCCGCCGGCCAGCGAACAGACGATGGTGATCGCCGCGTAGCGCAACGCCCGGTCGCGGTTCGCCAGCACCACCGGCATCAGCATGACGTCCGGCGGGATCGGGAAGAACAGACCCTCGCAGAAGGCCATGGCGCCGAGCGCCAGCGGCGCCCGCGGCGAGGCGGCGAGCGTCATCACCCAGTCGTAGAGTTTGCGCAGCATCAGGGCCGAGCTAGCAGGCGTCGGCCCTGTCTGTCTCGCAGCTTCGCGCGGGCGGGGAAGCCGTCGGGGAATATATCCGCTCAAGCGCAAAGTTCGCATGCCGGGCGACGGGGTTCTTATGCTGGGTGAACCCCCTAAGGACCTTTGGATATCGCTGATACGCACGCGTCCAAGGTCATCACGACCAGAGGAAACATCCATGCGTATCGGATCCATTGTCGCCCTCACGCTCGGCCTGGCGGTCGCCGACGGCGCGCACGCCAGCATCTTCGTGGTCGAGGCGGCCGCGAACTCGTCCACCGGCGGAGTCGGCAAGGCGAGCCTGTCGCTGACCAACGGCGAGGTCTTCTCCCTCCATTCGAGCCTGGAGGACACCTGGAGCGCCGGCAGCCTGCCGCGGGTCTCCGACGCCAACGGCCTCGACCAGGTCCGCTTCGCGGACGGAAGCGACGACAGCGGCTTTCCAGTCGGCACCCAGCTGACTGCGGTCTTCCCGCTCTGGACCCAGCACGGGCTGACCGCGAACTACGCCTCGCTGGTGGGTGAGATCGGCGGCGTCTACCAGGAGCTGGGCGCGAACTTCGTCGGCGCAGCCTGGGGCACGGGCACGCTGAACCTCTACTTCTGGGATGAGAACAACGGCGACAACTACGGAAGCATCGCCTTCGACATCAAGCCGCGGGTCGACGTCGACCACGGCCCGGGCGTGCCGGAACCCGCCTCCTGGGCGCTGATGATCACCGGCTTCGGCGCGGCCGGCGCCATGCTGCGCCGCCAGCGCGCGGGCGCCTTCGCCTGACTTGAGGCGTTATTTCCTGCGACGGCCGTTTTCGCGGCTACCGCCAACTCGTTTCAAATGATACGAGTTGGCGGATCGCAGGAGATTCCGCCATGCCCCCCGAGAGCCAAGCCGAGACCAAGCCCGAATCCAAGGACCTGTTCGAGAACCCGCTGGGCACCGACGGCTTCGAGTTCGTCGAGTTCACCTCGCCAGAGCCCGAGCGGCTGAAGGGCCTGTTCGAGATGATGGGCTTCACGGCGGTGTCGAAGCACCGTTCGAAGAACGTGCTGCGGTTCCGGCAGGGCGACATCAACTTCATCCTGAACATGGAGCCCAGCGGCCAGGCCGCGGCGTTCCGCGAGGCGCACGGCCCGTCGGCCAACGCCATGGCGTTCCGCGTGAAGGACGCGGCCAAGGCGCTGAAGCTGGCGGTGGAGCGCGGCGCCAAGGCGGTGGTCGGACCCGTGGGGCCGATGGAGCTGAACATCCCGGCGATCGAGGGGATCGGCGGCTCGAACCTCTATCTGGTCGACCGCTATGGGGCGCAGGAGATCTATGACGTCGACTTCGTCCCGATCCCCGGCGCGGCCGAGGCGATGGCGGCCAACTCCAGGGGCCTGACCTACCTCGACCACCTGACGCACAATGTGCACCGCGGGCAGATGGCGACGTGGGCGGAGTTCTACGAGCGGATCTTCAATTTCCGCGAGATCCGCTACTTCGACATCGAGGGCAAGCAGACGGCGCTGATCTCCAAGGCGATGACCAGCCCCGACGGCAAGATCCGCATCCCGCTCAACGAGAGCCAGGACGAGCATAGCCAGATCGAGGAGTTCCTGAAGGACTACAAGGGCGAGGGCATCCAGCACGTGGCGCTGGGGACCAACGACATCTACGTCTCCGTCGAGACGATGCGCGATCAGGGCGTGAAGTTCCAGGACACCATCGACACCTATTTCGAGGGCATCGAGGCCCGCGTGCCCGGCCACGGCGAGGACGTGCAGCGGCTGCAGGCCGACAAGATTCTGATCGACGGGGCGCCCACCGAGGGCCAGGGGCTGCTGCTGCAGATCTTCACCGAGAACATGATCGGGCCGATCTTCTTCGAGCTGATTCAGCGCAAGGGCAACGAGGGCTTCGGCGAGGGCAACTTCAAGGCCTTGTTCGAGAGCATCGAGGCTGACCAACTGCGGCGGGGTGTTCTGCCGGCGAAGGACTGATTCATGTGGTCACTGGTGGTTCACGGCGGGTCGGGCGTCATCGACCGCGCGGACCTGTCGCCGGAGCAGGACGCGGCCTACCGCGCCTCGATGACCCGCGCGGCGGAGGTCGGTGCGGCTGTGCTGAAGGGCGGCGGCTCGGCGCCGGACGCGGTGGAGGCCGCGGTGCGGACGCTGGAAGACGATCCGCTGTTCAACGCCGGGCGCGGCGCGGCATTCAGCGCCGAGGGCAAGGTGGAGCTGGACGCGGCGATCATGTGCGGCAAGACGCTGGCGGCGGGCGCGGTGGCCGGGGTCAGCCGCACGCGCAATCCGATCTCGCTGGCGCGCGCCGTGGAAGAGCGGTCGCCGCACGTGCTGCTGGTGGGCGCGGGCGCCGACGCGTTCGCGGTCGCCGAGGGGTTCGAGGCGGTCGACCCCAGCTACTTCTTCGTCGAGCGGCGTTGGCGGGCGCTGGAAAAGCAGTTGAAGCGCGAGGGTCTGCCGGTTCCGTCGCGGCCGGCCGGCGCGAAGGCTGACGAAAGGCTCGCGGCCCTGGCCCACGACGAGGGCAAGCGCGGCACGGTGGGCGTGGTGGCCCGCGACTCGAACGGCAACGTCGCGGCGGGCACCTCGACGGGCGGGACCACCGGCAAGCGCTGGGGCCGGGTGGGCGACAGCCCGCTGATCGGCGCGGGGACCTATGCGTCCAACGCCTCGGCGGCGGTGAGCGGCACCGGCGAGGGTGAGTACTTCATCCGCCTGGCGCTCGCGCATCGGATCTGCGCGCTCGTGGAATTCGAAGGCCTGCCGCTGCAGGCCGCCGCCGACCGGGTGGTGCAGGACGACCTGACGAAACTGGGCGGCCAGGGTGGCGTGATCTGCGTGGCGCCGGACGGGCAGATGGCCTGGAGCTTCAACACCTCGGGCATGTATCGCGCCCGCATCGCCCAGGATCAGGCTATGGTCGTGGGCATCTACAAGGACGATCCGTAATGGCCGGCCGAAACTGGATTCCCGTCCGCGGCGCGCAGGGTCAGCATTCGCGCCAGGCGCACGCCGACATGCCGGCCGGCACCTATGAGCGGGAGATTTCCAAGGAGGGGTTCTTCGGCCCGGCGGCCTTCATCCATCATGCGAAGCCACCCACCGGCTGGACCACGTTCGAGGGACCGCTCAGGCCCCGGGCGTTCGACCTCAACGGCCTGAACGCGGCCGAGCCCAGCCCGTGGGCCGCGGGCAAGGTGCTGTTCAATCCGGCGGTGGAGATCCGGTTCTGGAAGCTGGCGCAGGCGATGCCGGCGCTGGCGCGCAACGCCGACGGCGACCAGCTGCTGTTCGTCCACCAGGGCGCGGGCGACCTGTTCTGCGACTACGGTCACCTGACCTACGGCGCCGGCGACTACCTCTACCTGCCGCGTGGGACCATGTGGCGGCTGGCGCCCAGCGAGGCCACCGCGATCCTGATGATCCAGGCGACCAACACCCACTTCGGCCTGCCGGACAAAGGGCTGCTGGGCGGGCACGCGCTGTTCGATCCGGCGATGCTGGAGACGCCGGCGATCGACGCGGCGTTCAAGGCGCACCAGGCCGAGATCGGCGACTATCGCGTGGAGATCAAGAAGCGCGGCGAGGTCTCGACGGTGACCTACGGCTACAATCCGCTGGATGCTGTGGGCTGGCATGGGGATCTGGCGCCGGTGCGGCTGAACGTGAAGGACCTGCGGCCGGTGACCAGCCACCGCTACCACCTGCCGCCCAGCGTCCACACGACCTTCCTGTCGGATCGGTTCGTGGTCTGCACCTTCGCGCCCCGGCCCTTCGAGACCGATCCAGGCGCCTTGAAGGTGCCGTTCTTCCACAACAATGACGACTTCGATGAGGTGCTGTTCTACCACGCCGGCGATTTCTTCAGCCGCGACCACATCGAAGCGGGCATGATGACGTTCCATCCGAGCGGCTTCACTCACGGGCCGCACCCGAAGGCGCTGAAGAACATGCTGAGCCAGCCCAAGGCGGCGACCGACGAATATGCGGTGATGATCGACACCCGCGATCCGCTGGAGGTGGGCGAGGCCGCGAGCAGCGTCGAGAATCCGGCCTACGTCGACAGTTGGAAAACGAACGGTTGAGCTACGAAGACGATCTCGAGGCGGCCGCCCGCGAGGAACTGGAGCGGGCCTGCACGCTGGGCTGGCGCCAACTGGCCGCGCTCACGCCCTGGGGCGACAACTTCGAGGGCTTCACGCCGGAAGGCCGCGAGGTGACCTTCGAACGCAGCTATCTGTGGGAAACCGACGCGGGGGGTGACATCCGCGTCGAGGTCACCGTCTATGAACCGCGCGACTACGAGGAGGGCGTGACGCTGACACGCTCGATCCGCAACGAGACCGTCAACGGCCAGAAGGAGACTCCATGAAGCTTGCGTCCCTGAAGGGCGGCCGCGACGGGCGGCTGGTGGTGGTGTCGAACGACCTGGCCTGGTTCACCGAGGCGCACCACATCGCGCCCACGCTTCAGGCGGCGATGGATCATTGGGTTGGCGTCGAGCCGGCGCTGCGCGGCCTGGCCGAGAGCCTGGAGCACGGCGCCGTGCCGCAGGAACGCTTCCACGAGCACCAGGCCGCGAGCCCGCTGCCGCGCGCCTATCAGTGGGCGGACGGCTCGGCCTATGTGAACCACGTGGCCCTGGTGCGCCAGGCGCGCGGGGCGGAGATGCCGGAGAGCTTCTGGACCGATCCCCTGATGTACCAGGGCGGGTCGGACGGGTTCTTAGGTCCCCGCGATCCGATCCCGCTGCCGGACGCCGCGTGGGGCCTCGACCTGGAGGGCGAGATCGCGGTGATCGTCGGCGACGTGCCGCAGGGCGCGAGCCGCGAGCAGGCGCTGGCGGCGATCCGGCTGGTGCTGCTGTGCAACGACGTGAGCCTGCGCAACCTGATCCCTGGCGAGCTGGCCAAGAGCTTCGGCTTCTTCCAGTCCAAGCCGGCCTCGGCCTTCTCGCCGGTGGCGGTGTCGCCGGACAGCCTGGCGGGCTGGAAGGACGGCAAGCTGCACGGCGCGCTCTCGGTGGAGCTGAACGGCAAGCCGTTGGGCGAGGCCGATGCGGGCGTCGACATGACCTTCGATTTCGGCACGCTGATCGCGCACGCGGCCAAGACCCGGAGCCTGTCGGCGGGCACGATCATCGGCTCGGGCACGGTCTCGAACCGCGGGCCGGACGGCGGCCCCGGCAAGGCGATCGCCGACGGCGGCCTCGGCTATTCGTGCCTGGCGGAGTTGCGCACCATCGAGACGATCCAGGGCGGCGCGGCCAAGACCCCGTTCCTGGCCCAGGGCGACGTGGTGCGGATCGAGATGCGCGACGCCAAGCGCCATTCGATCTTCGGGGCCATCGAGCAGATGGTCGGCGAGCCCGCGGGGGCGGGATGAGCGACGGCCCCACCGGCGTTGACGGCGATCTGAAGCTCGACGCCTACCTGCCCTATCGCCTGTCGGTGGCGTCCAACGCGGTCTCCGGCCTGATCGCGCGGGCCTATCAGGACCGGTTCGCGCTCAGCATCCCGCAGTGGCGGGTGATCTGCGTGCTGGCCGAGGACGGCGACCTGACCCAGGGCCAGATCGTGGCGCGCACCATGATGGACAAGGTGATGGTGAGCCGCGCGGCGCAAGGGCTGCTGAAACGGCATCTGGTGGAGCGCTCCGACCACGAGGTCGACGGGCGGAGCCACGTGCTGGCGCTGACTCCGGAAGGCGCCGGCCTGCACGCCGAGATCGCACCGCTGGCGCTGGCCTACGAGGCGGCGCTGATCGCGGGCCTGGCGCCGGACGAGGTGGCGTTGCTGAAGCGGCTGTTGTCGCGGCTGCAGAGCGCGGCGGGACAGTTGAGCGGCGACGCGGCGCCCTAGCCTCCGCGAGCAAAAAGCCCGCGCCTTAAGCCCGACCCATGTGGGCGGCGATCATCTCCTCGAGCACGTCGAGGTCGATGTCCTTCACGGACCTGAACTTGACGCAGTAGCCGGTGACCTTGGCCTTTCCGAGCCTCTTGCCGTAGGTCTCGGCGAGGTGGTTCTTGTCGTCCAGGCCCATGACATAGACCGATATCCCGGTCGTGTTGGCGCTCAGGCCGATCCGGTAGAAGTCCTTGGTTTCGCCGTTGGCGTATCCGATCGTCTGCAGGCCGTAGCCGATGTTCGGGTTGGAGACGATCTTCCCGTCCTCGTTCGTCCCGTCCAGGAACCACAGCCGACAACCCGGCGACGCCCGCAGGATGAGCCGGTCCAGCTCGCGGAGCTCTTCGGCCTTTGGCTGGGGTTGCCTGGAAACGTAGGCATCGATCTGCGCCTGCACGGTCATGTCAGCTCGCCCTCCTCGCGCGGCTAGGCTTCTCAACGGAACGACGAACGAGCCTGCCGGGAGCCGACATCGATGCGGAGATTCTTGCCGGCGTTCGGCGCGGCCTCGGCGGCGCTAGGCTGCGAGCCTGTTCTTCCGCATCCGCAAGGTGGCGACGAGGCCGCTCGGCTGCCAGTCATAAGACAGCTGGCCTTCCAGATCGTGCGCGATGCTGCGTGAGATCAGCTTGCTGCCAAATCCATGCATTTCGGGGGGGCCGGCGATCTCCGGGCCGCCGGATTCGGCCCAGACGACGAACACCTCCTCGTCATCGGTCGTGCTGGAGATGTCGAGGATCCCGCATTCGGCAGAGAGGGCGCCGTGTTTGACCGAGTTGGTCGCCATCTCGTGGATGACCAGCGCCAAGGTGGTGGCGGTGCGCTCGCCGATCCCCATCCGCGGCACAGCCACCCTGATCCGGCCGGCGTAGGCGCCGGGATCGTCGTACGGCGCGAGCAGCACCGAGAACAGATCGCCGAGCAGCGCCGCCCTGCCTTCGTGACCCGGCAGGGGACGGACGAGGTCATGGGCCCGCCCCAGGGCCGTGAGGCGCTCGGTGAGCACGTGAGCCATGTCGGCGATGGAGGTCGTGGACTGCGAAGTGATGCGCGTCAGGCCTTGCGCGATCGCCAGCAGATTCTTCACGCGATGGCTCATCTCGCCAGCGAGCAGCTCATGGCTCTCCTCGGCCTGCTTGCGCCCGGTCACATCCAGGAAAATGCCGAACAGGACGCGATCAACCATGCCTTCATCGCCGCCCCGGCCCCGCGCCGAGATCCACCGCACGTCGTCGCCCAGCATGATGCGGAAGTCGATCTCATAGGGTCCGGCCACGGCGCGGGTCGCCGTAAAGGCCTCGCGCACCCGGTCACGGTCGGCGGGATGAATGTGGGCGGACAGTTCTTCGAAGGCGACCTCCGTCGACCAGGGCAGACCCCACAGGCCGAAGGCGCGCTCGTCCATGGTGAAGCGATCCGTATCGACCTGCCACGACCAGAGCGCGACGCTGGCGGCGTCGATCGCCAGCCGCAGGTGCTCCGGCCGCCAGACCAGAGAGGCGCTTTCCTGCGCAGACAAGCTGTTGAACTCCTGGAAAAACCCGGCGGGCCAACGGTTGGCCCTCGCTGACTTGGTCACATCGGCGAGACCACGCCTATAGGGCGCATTGCTGCAGGATGCGGGCCGCCGACGCGGCGCCCAGGAGGAACGGACCGCTCAGTCCGGCTGGAACAGCTCCACGGGATTGCCGGAGGGATCGTCCAGCAGGATCTCGCTGCCGCCCAGGCCGACGACGATGTCGTTGCGGAAGTGGACGCCGTCCTTGCGAAGCCGGGCGACCTCGCCCTTGAGGTCGGGGGTGTTGAGGACGATGCGCGTCCAGCCGCCCGGCATGGGTCGCTCGCCGTTCGGCATCGCGCGCGAGGCGCCGCCCGGCCCGGTGGTCGGGCTGAGCAGGAGTTGCAGGCCGCCGCGCGAGAGGGCGGCGAAGTAGGTCCCGGAGGCGAAGTCGACCTTGAAGCCGAGCCTGCTCACGTAGAAGTCCGTGGCCGCCTTCACGTCGCTGACCATGTAGCGGACCCGCACGGTGGCGACGGCGTTCTTCGCGTAGTCCTCGGCCTTGGCGGCCGGCGCGCCGGCGGCGAACGCCAGCGCCAGGGCCAGTAGGGTCGTTCTGAACATGCCGATCTCCTGTTCGCGTTGCGTTGGTGTCGCCATATGCATCAATTTAGATTGATAGATCAAGTGAGATTGATGTATATGATGACGCCATGATCGCTTCAGAGCTTCACGCCGATATGGGCCCGCCCGCGTTTCTGCAGCTGGCCGGGCATCCCTTGCGATGGCGCCTGCTGAGCGAGCTGGCCCGCAGCGACCGGGTGGTCCACGAGCTGACGGACCTGGTCGGCGAGCCGCAGAACCTCGTCTCCTACCACCTGGGCAAACTGCGCGACGGCCGCCTGGTCTCGGCGCGGCGCAGTTCGGCCGACCGACGCGACACCTATTACGGGCTGGACCTGGCGCGGGTCGGCGACCTGCTATCGGCGGCCGGGGGCGCGCTGCATCCCGGACTTCGCCTTGCGCCGCCTGAGCCGCTGGGCGGGACGACCGCGCCGGTGAGGGTCCTGTTCCTCTGCACCGGCAACAGCGCGCGCTCGCAGATGGCAGAAGCGCTGATCAAGGCGCGGTCGGCCGGCGCGGTCCAGGCGGTGAGCGCGGGCAGCCATCCCAAGCCCCTGCACCCTAACGCAGTGCGCGTGATGCGCGAGGACTACGGGCTCGATCTGACAAGTCAGGCCAGCAAGCCCCTGAGCCAGTTCGCCGGCCAGGACTTCGACTGGGTGATCAGCCTGTGCGACCGCGTGCGTGAGGTGTGTCCGGAGTTTCCCGGCCACCCCCAGGTCGTGCACTGGAGCCTCGCCAACCCGGCGACCGGCGAGGCCGACGACGTCACCTATCCGCTGTTTGTCGCCACCGCCGCGGAGCTGGAGACGCGCACCGCCTTCCTGTTGGCGGCGATCGGCGCGCGAACCGGCGAACCCACAGACCCAAGGAGACCTTCATGACCGACGCCAGCGAAATGGTCAGCGTCCGCTACATCGTCGACGACGTGCAGGCGGCGCTCGACTTCTATGTCGGGATCCTGGGCTTCGAGGTGCTGACGAGCTTCCCGCCAGCCTTCGCCGATGTGGCGCGCGGGCGCCTTCGGCTGCTGCTGAGCGGACCGATGAGCTCGGCCGGCCGGCCGATGCCCGACGGCGCGAAGCCGGGGCCCGGCGGCTGGAACCGCATCCACCTGATCGTCGACGACATCGAGGCCGAGGTCGCACGGCTGCGCGCGGCGGGCGCCCCGTTCCGCAACGAGATCCTGACGGGCCCCGGCGGCAAGCAGGTCCTGCTGCAGGACCCATCGGGCAATGTCATCGAGCTCTTCCAGCCGGACCCGGCGTTCGGCCGGGCGCGCTAGGCGTTCGCCACCCGGCGCCTCAGCCACCGGTCGAGCGAGAGCGGGCCGGGACCTCCGAGCACGAGCGCGAAGATACCGGCGAGATAAAGCAGGTCGGTCTCGTAGCCGGGCTGGCCGAAGTGCGCGCCGCCGGCGTCGAAGCCCTGAAGCTTGATCGACGAGAAGCCGTTGGGCAGGTGGACGGTGACGATGGCTGTCAGCAGGATGGCGATCATTGGCAGGCTGACGAGCGGGATGAAGGCGCCGGTCAGGACCGCCGCGCCGCAGACCAGTTCGCCTGTGATCGTCAGCCAGCCCATCAGCGGGGCGAACGGAATCCCGATGGCGGCCAGGATGTCGATGAAGTGCTGCGGCCCGTGGGCGATCTTGGCCCAGCCGTGGGCCATGAAGCCGTAGCCGACGATCAATCGAATGGGAATCACCCACCCCTCGGTCGGGAGAGGATGGTCGGCAGCACGCAGGAACGGGAGGGTCATGCCCCTTGTTCGGCGCCGCGCCCGCGTTGGTTACAGGCGCTCTGGATGGGGTTTGGAAACCGGGTTCGCCCACCCCTCGGTCGGGAGAAGGTGGGCGACGCCACGGCGTCGGCTTTAGGCCGACAACGTCTCCCGTACTTGGGAGACGGAAAACTTGGGCTTAGTGCGCGTACTCGGGTTCGGCGCGGACGCCCCAGCGGTGGGAGCCTTCGCCGAACGGCAGGTGGAAGCCGTAGGTCGCGCGGCGGCGCTCGTCGCGCCAGTTCTGTTCGAACGAGAGGATCACGGCCTCTTCGAGTTCTTCCGGGATCTGACGGACGTCGTGGCCGTAGTGCCGGGCCACCTGTTCGATGACCATCCCACGGTGGGCTTCGCCACCGAGAACCAGGAGGGCTTCACGAACGCGCTTGGCGAGGGTCTGGGTCGCACGCGCCGGCTTTTTGCTCGGGGCGTCGTAGATGTCGGCCATTGGAAGTGTCCCGCTCGTTTCCAGTCTGTCCTGAAAACTCTGCGCACGCTCAGTTTAGCGGCGGGTTAAGGCACAGGTTGAATTCAAAGTTAATTCGCGACCCTGGGTTTAGCTCGCCGAGCGGCGCTCGCGCCGATCAGCCAAGGCCGAACGCAACCGCGGTTTGGTAGGTCGCGAGCGCGGCGAGGTAGGCCAGCGCGGTCATGTAGACGAGCATCACAATCGGCCAGCGCCACGAGTTGGTCTCGCGCTTCACGACGCCGATGGTGGACGCGCACTGCGGGGCGAAGACGTACCAGGCCAGGAACGACAGGCCCGTGGCGATCGACCAGTTGTGCGACAGCGTGGTGGCGAGCACGCCCGGCGTGTCGCCGGCGTTGCCGATGGCGTAGACGGTGCCGAGCGCGGCCACGGCCACCTCGCGGGCCGCGAAGCCCGGGATCAGGGCCACGGTCATCTGCCAGTTGAAGCCGATGGGCTGCAGCAGGGGCTGCAGGAAGTGGCCGAGCTGGCCGGCGATGGAATAGTTGATGGCAGGCCCGACGGCGCCGGCCGGCGCGCCCGGGAATGACGACAGGAACCAGACGGCGATCATCAGCGGGAAGATGATGGTGCCGGCCCGCGTCAGGAAGATCCGTCCGCGCAGGATCACGTTGCGCGCGACGTTGGCCGGGTCGGGCAGCTTGTAGGCGGGCAGCTCCATCAGGAAGGGCTCGACGGCGCCGCGCCAGAACAGCTTGCGCGTGATGAAGGAGACGCCCAGCGCCGACAGGATCCCGGCGGCGTAGAGGCCGAACATGATCAGGCCCTGCAGGTTCATCACGCCCAGCACCGTGCGGCTGGGGATGAAGGCCGAGATGATCAGGGTGTAGACCGGAATCCGCGCCGAACAGGTCATCAGCGGCGCCACCAGGATGGTGGTCAGGCGGTCGCGTTTGTTGTCGATCACCCGGGTGGCCATGATCCCGGGGATGGCGCAGGCGAAGCTGGAGAGCAGCGGGATGAAGGCGCGCCCATGCAGGCCGGCGCCGCCCATGATGCGGTCCATCAGGAAGGCCGCGCGGGCCATGTAGCCGAAGTCTTCCAGCAGGATGATGAAGAAGAACAGCACCAGGATCTGCGGCAGGAACACCAGCACCGAGCCCACGCCGGAGATCACCCCGTCGGTGAGGAAGCTGGTCAGCAGGCCATGCGGCAGATGGCTCGCCAGGAAGACGCCGGCGCCGGTGAAGCCGTCGCCGATCAGGTCGCCGACCTGCTTGCCCCAGCTGAACACCGCCTGGAACATCACGAACAGGAGGCCGAACAGAATGGCCAGGCCGGCGATCGGGTGGAGCAGGACTGAGTCCACCTTGCCGGTGAAGGTGTCGGGGCGCTCGGGCGCTTTGACGTGGGCCTTGAGGATGCGCTGGGCTTCGCGGTGGGCGTCGCGGATCTCGCCGGCGGCGGGTTCATGCCAGGTGCTGGCCGCGCCGATCGCGCCGGCGGCGATCAGGGCCTCGACCTGGGCGACCAGGTCATCGATGCCGCGCTTGCGGGTGGCCACGGTGGTGACGATCGGGCAGCCGATGGACCGCGCCAGACCGTCGAGATCGATGCGCAGGCCCTGACGCTGGGCGATGTCGTACATGTTGAGCGCCAGCACCATGGGGCGGCCCACCGCCTTCAGCTCCAGGATCAGGCGCAGGACGAGCCGCAGGTTGGTGGCGTCGGCGACGCAGACCAGCACGTCGGGCGGGGTCTCGCCCGCCAGCTTGCCCAGCACCGCGTCGCGGGTGACCACCTCGTCCGGGCTGCGCGCGCGCAGGGAATAGGTGCCCGGCAGATCGAGGATCGAAAGGCTGCGGCCGCCGGGCGTCGTCACGACGCCTTCCTTCCGCTCGACGGTGACGCCGGCGTAGTTGGCGACCTTCTGGCGGCTGCCGGTGAGCGCGTTGAAGAGGGCGGTCTTGCCGGAGTTGGGATTGCCCACCAGCGCGATGCGGGCGGGCGTCAGCGCCACATCACTCATTGGGAATCCAGCTGGATCCAGACGTCCTCGGCGTCGCGGCGGCGCAACGCGACCCGCATGTCGTCGAGCTTCACGGCGATCGGGTCGCGGCGGATCGCGCCCTCGTGCAGCACCTCGATGCGAGCGCCCTCCACGAACCCGAACTCCAGAAGCCGGCGCTGCAGCTCGGCCAGCGCCACGCCGTGATCGCCCGGATGGGTCTCGGCGCGGACATCGACGATCACGCCGCGGTCGCCCGGCCGCGCCTGGCTCAGGCGAACGCTAACGCCCGGCTCGGGGGCCGTCTCAACCTCGGTCGGCTCTGGCAGCATGTCGTGCAACGCGGCAACCTTTGCAGTCCGTACTTGCGATTGATTATCATTTACGGACGAGGAAGTCGATGGGCAAGGCGCCGCAGCCCAGGTTGGCGAACCCCGCGCCCGCCGCTATAGGGGCGGAGTCGCCCGAGTGGTGGAATTGGTAGACGCGCCGGACTCAAAATCCGGTACCGCAAGGTGTGTCGGTTCGAGCCCGACCTCGGGCACCATCGCCAGAATCTTGAAGCCTAGCTGGGCGGCGCGAGCGCCGGAGGCTGATCCGCGGTCCGCCGAAGCCGGCGATAGGCCTGCGGGGTCATCCCGAACGCCTGGCCGAACGCCGTGGTCAGGTGGGCGTGACTGGAGAACCCGGTCTGGACGGCGAGCTGCGCCAGGTCGCCGGCCCCGTCATCCAGGCGCCGGCGCGCCTCCGCCAGGCGGCGGGCCAGGATGAACTGGTGCGGACTCTCGCCGGTGGCGGTGTGGAAGGCGCGGGAGAAATAGCCGCGGCTCAGGCCAGCCACGCTGGCGAGTTCTTCGACCGTGATGCGCTCGCCCAGCCGGCTGTCGATGTGCTCCTGCACGCGCCGCAGGTTGAACGGGGCCAGGTCCGGGCGCGACCGCCGGGTTCGCCCGCTTGCGCTGACCTGCCACGCGCGCGTGACCTGCAGGGCGCGGGCGACGAGGGTGTCGGCCAGGCGCGCGAGATAGGCGCCCGCCTGCTCTCCCTCGGTGAGCAGCACCCGCCGCATCTCGTGGGCCAGGGCGCGCACGCCAGGATCCATGCCTCTTAGGGACGCTGCGTCGGGGCGCGCGGCCCCGCGGCATTCGATCGGCGGGTCGAAGGCGACCGCCAGGGTCTCGGCCGGCCCGGCGCTTTCGAGACTGAGCGGTTGGCCCGGCAGCAGCAGACTGAACGTGCCGCGCGGAACGGCGGGACCACCGTGCGCCGGCTGTGCGGGGCTGAACAGGAAGAGCAACATCGGCCGGCGACCATCGTAGTCGAGGCGAAACGGCCCCATCCCCTGGTGGCGGATCCAGACCCTCTGCAGATCGACCAGGGTGACCGGAGCCTCTGCGGCGAGACCGAAAAAGGGGCCGGCGCGGTCGGGCGCCGTCACTGAAGCTCTCAAGGTCACGCGCAGAACTCTCCGTCCGCCCCACAGATAGGCGCGCCAAGCCAGGGGGCAACCGCGCGCGGGCGCGGGCGATTTCCGGGGCGACCCTGCCCGGCGGCGCGCGACGTTTGGGTCACACCCTTGAAAGGCCGACGCGTTTCCTGGAAGCGATGACCGGCCGCGACCCCGATCTGTCGGATCACAAGCCCGCGAGCGGGCTGAAGTCCAAGTTCGGAGTTACAAGAACATGAAATCTCTCATCCTCGCCGCGGCGTCCGCGGCCGCGCTTCTCGTCGCCGCCGCGCCTATGGCGGCCCAAGCGGCGGACGACAACAGCTGGTACGTGCGCGGCGACGCCGGAGCGACCTTCTCGGGCCGCATCGACGGGACCAACGGACCGCGCAGCGACAGCGGCTGGACGATCGGCGGCGGCGTCGGCAAGAGCTTCGGCAACGGCTGGCGCGCCGAAGGCCAACTGCTCTACCTCGACAACAGCGGCAAGTCGGGTTTCGGCGACACCAAGGTCTTCGGCGGCTTCGCCAACGGCTACTACGACTTCCTGCCGGACAGCCAGTGGCGGCCGTTTCTGGGCGCCGGCATCGGCTGGGCGCAGGTGAAGGAAGACGGCGGCCCGGCGACCGCGCCGCACGGCGACAAGACCGCGTTCGCCTACCAGCTCCACGCCGGGATCTCGCACCCGTTCAACGACCAGCTGACCGGCGAAGTGGCCTATCACTACCTGGGCGCGCCCAGCGTGACGTTCGGCTCCGGCGCCAACCGCGTCGACGGCGACTTCGGCGCGTCCCTGGTGACCGTTGGCCTGCGCTACCGCTTCGGCGGCTAGCGAGGCGCTGGAGGTCCCGCGCGGCGTCTCCCCTCCCCCGGCCCACCGTTGCGCGGGGCCTCTGTCCCTTTGCCTTCGAGACGTGTCATGACCCTCTCCCGCCTGATTTCACATCTCTACAGCGCCGCCTGCGTCCTGCTCCTTGTCCTCATCGGCCTGGGGGCCGTGCCGCTGCTGTCCGGTTGCGCCCCGCATACCTCGCTCTTCGCCGACACCGTCCAGGCCGGCCCCTCGGCGAGCATCGGGGTTCTGCAGAGCGACGTGCTGGTGATCAACGGCGAGGCCGTTCACCTGGCCGACGCCGTGACGCCGCAGCCGTCGCCGGACGCGCGGTGCGCGGCCGAGGCCCTGGCCGCCCGCCAGGCGGCTCTGCAGCTCAAGAGCCTGGTGAGCGGGATCAAGACGGTCGCTGTCACCCGCACCGGAACCCGGGACGGCGCCAATCGGCCCTACGCCCACGTCCTGCTCGATGGGGTGGACCCGGCTCACGATCTGATCGTCAACGGCCTGGCGGTCACGCCCGACAACAAGCCCTTCGACTGGTGCGGCCCGATCTCGGCCAGCTTCCCGCGGGTCGCACATATCGCGAGCCTGTCGTTCTCGGGCACGTAAGAGGGTCTAGGCCTAGGCGCCCTTCCAGGTCCGGACGCGGCCCACATCGACATGCACGAACTGGGACTGCGGGTAGAAGCCGACCCCGCCTGAATTCAGAGACAGGGCCGCGTCGCGCAGGTGCGAGAGCTCCACGCCGGCGATGCGGATGTCGGTCGCCTGGCCGAGCATGTGCAGGCTGTGGCTGGCGACGCCTTCGCTGCGGGCGTGCAGGGCCGCGTTGGTCGCCGGCGAACGATAGCCCGAGATCACCTGCACCGTCGCGCGCGTCTCCAGCCGGCCCTGCAGGCGGTAGACCAGGTCGTAGAGGTCGGGGGCGATGGGGTGGACATCCCCGGTGCGGAAATCGCGCATCAGGTGGTTCAGGGCGCCCAGGGCGTCCGGCACATAGTCGCCGGCTTCCCAGTAGGTCGCCTTGAGGCTCTCGCCGGTGTGCAGGTTGGTGAAGGCCAGGCTGCGCGCGCCCCCGGCGGCCGCCGCCGAACGCACGCCAAGCGCCGCCGCGCCGGCCGCTCCCAGCCCGTATTGCAGAAGTCCGCGCCGATGCCAGCTCACGTGAGTCCTCGCGCCAGGGGTCGTAGCGTCGATCACGCTGTCATAGCACGACCCCTGATTAACCGGGCGCCACTGCATGCGCTGGCGATCTGCGTCACCTTGCCGCCTTTGAGTTCAACGCTTGGAAGTGTGGCCGAACTCGCTCCCGTAAAGGCGCGTCAACCCGGTCGCCGCGCTCGCCAGCGCCGCGCGCAGGGCGGCGGGTTCGAGCACTTCCAGGTCGGGGCCGAACTTCAGCATTTCGCGCGTGGCGTGCGGCAGGCCCTCGATGGGCAGGCGCGCGCGGACCCAGTCGGGATCGGCGGGGTCGGGCCCCAGGGTCTCAAGGTTCTGGGCGACGGCGGCGCTGATCAGCTTCAGGCGTTCGGCCTGGGCGGCGCGCACGCGGACCGTGGCCCAGTCCTGCTGCAGGCGCTCGACGAACGCCTCCTGAGCGGATCGCCAGTGGGCGGCGAGGTCGAAGGCTGGGTCGCGTTCGAAGGTCTCGTCGGTGACGGCGACGGCGCGGATCGAGGCCAGGCGGTAGGTCAGGATGCGCTTGCCCGCCCCCGCCCCGACATTGGCCACGAGGTACCAGGTCCCGGCCTTCAGCACGAGGCCGAACGGGTCGACGAGGCGCGCACTGGCCTTGGTCCAGCTCTCGTAGTCGAGGCGGATGCGGCGCTGGTCCCAGACCGCGCCGGCGAGGTCCGGCAGCAGGTGGATGGAGGCCTCGTCCGGATTCCAGGCGGCGGTGTCGAGATGGAAGCGGCCGGCGATGCGGGTGGCTTCCTCGCGCATGTTTTGCGGCAGCGAGGCGAGCAGCTTCAGCCGGCTGGCGAAATAGGCGTCGGCGAGGCCGAGCTGCATGGCCGGGCCGGGCAGGCCCATGAACAGCATGGCCTCGGCTTCCGGGCGGGTCATCCCGGTGAGCCGGGTCTTGTAGCCGTCGAGCAGGCGGAAGCCGCCGCCGGCCCCGCGCTCGGCGTAGATCGGCACGCCGGCGGCGGAGAGCGCGTCGACGTCGCGGTAGATGGTGCGGACACTGACCTCCAGCTCCTCGGCGAGCGAGGCGGCGCTGCGCTGGCCCTGGGCCTGCAGGGTGATCAGGATCGACAGGAGGCGGCTGGCGCGCATGGCGGAAGACTAACCCGGCCATGCTGACAAAGTCTGTCAGCTATCCGCCATCTTTCGCAATCGGGAGCGATCTGCGTACCCTGGTTTCCAAAATGGCGACGCTGGGGAGCGGACGATGGGAAGCTTGGATCTGAACCGCCGGTTCGTGCTGGGCGCGGGCGGGGTGTGGGTGGCGAGCGCCTCGACCCGCGCGTTCGGCCAGGGCCCCGGGCCGGTGGCCGAGACCACGGCCGGCAAGGTGCGCGGCGTCGAGGACCAGGGCGTCAAGATCTTCAAGGCGATCCCCTATGGCGACGACACCTCGGGAAGCGGGCGGTTCATGCCGCCGAAGCCGCCGAAGCCCTGGGCCGGCGTGCGCGACTGCCTGGCCTACGGGCCGGCGACGCCGCAGGGCAATGGCCGCCCGCCGCCGGCGCCCAGCGGCCCCTACCCCGGCCTCTATCGCGGCGCACCGGAAGCGCAGAGCGAGGATTGCCTGATCTTAAACGTCTGGACGCCCGCGCTGGATAACAGGAAGCGGCCGGTGATGTTCTGGATTCACGGGGGCGGCTTCTCCACCGGCTCGGGCTCGTCCCCCTGGTACGACGGGACCAATGTGGCGCGGAAGCAGGACGTGGTGGTGGTGACCATCAACCACCGCCTGAACGTCTTCGGCTACTGCCACCTGGGCGGCCTCGATCCTCGGTTCGCCGACAGCTCGAACGTCGGCACACTGGATTGCATCGCGGCGCTGAAATGGGTGCGCGACAACATCGGCCGGTTCGGCGGCGACCCGCACCGGGTGATGGTCCACGGCCAGAGCGGCGGCGGGCGCAAGACCACGATGATCCTGACGACGACGCCGGCCCAGGGGCTCTATCAGCGCGCGGTGATCCAGAGCGGATCGCAGCTGCGGGTCGACAGCGTCGACACGGCGACGGCGAAGACGAAGAAGCTGCTGGCCGAGCTGCAGATCGCGCCGGGTGATGCGGCCAAGCTGCAGACCGTGCCGCTGAAGGACCTGCAGGCGGCGCAGGCCAAGGTGCTGGGCGCGGGCAGCCAGTGGATGCCGGCGGCGGGCACGCCCAGCCTGCCGCACCATCCGTTCGACAAGGCCGCGCCGGCCATGTCGCACGACGTGCCGATCATGGCCGGGACCTGCCGCACGGAGCAGTCCGGCTTCCTGGGCAACGACCCGGCGGTCGACACCATGGACGAGGCGGAGCTCAAGAAGCGCCTCGACGCGGCGGTGCAGCGCGGCAAGGCCGACGCCGTGC
>Ga0207711_10000299_pt1 | contig 53150 bp, 52 predicted proteins | sample KBSS34metaG_FD_184401 | JGI IMG/M metagenome (GOLD analysis project Ga0207711, IMG submission 184401) | Switchgrass rhizosphere microbial communities from Kellogg Biological Station, Michigan, USA - KBS S3-4 metaG (SPAdes) (version 2) | ecosystem: Host-associated > Plants > Roots > Rhizosphere... | reverse complement strand
CAGCAGTTGAGCGAGACCCACGAGAACGAGGGTCGCCGCCGCTGCGAGCGTCTGGCCGACGTTGAGCGGATTCAAGAAGGCGGGCAGCAGGAGCGTCGTGACCGTGGCGAGCACGATCGCGAGGCCCAGGAGCACACCCGCCTGTCCCTCGCCGCGCCACCAGCGGCGGCGGGTCTCGGCCGGCACCGCGCTGACGACCGCCGGCGCATCCTCGTGCTGCGAGAGCACAGCGGCGCCGGTGATGGCTCGCTCCGTGACGTCGTCGCCGTCGAGGCGCGCCATCACGCGGCCCCGTGAGAACACCAGGACCTGGTCGCAGAGGCCCTCCAGTTCGACCGCGTCGGTGGAGAGCACCACGACCGCCACCCCGGATTCGGCCATGCGGCGCAGGAACGCGTAGATCTCGACGCGGGCACCCGCATCGACGCCCTGGGTCGGATCCTCGACGAGCAGCACCTTCGGATCGCCGAGCCGCGACCGCGCCAGCAGCACTTTCTGCTGACTGCCGCCGGACAGCGCGGTCACCGGGGTCTCGAGGGTCGGCGACTTGAGCGCGAGGCCGGCGATGCCCTCGCGGGTCAAGCGGTACTCGCGCGGGCGGTCGAGGAATCCGGTTGGCATCACCACGTCGATCGAGGGGGCGACGACGTTCTCGCGCACCGACATCTTGCCGAACATGGCCTCGCCGATGCGGTCCCCGGGCAGATAGGCGATACCCAGGCGCGATCCGGCCTTGGCGGTCCGGTGCGACAGTGCGCGGCCGTTGACCGAGATCGTGCCGAGCATGGGGCCCTTGCCCGAGAGGGCGCGCAAGAACTCCCGCTGCCCGTTGCCCTCGACACCGGCCAGCCCGATGATCGTGCCGGCCTGCACGGTGAGCGACACATCCTGGAAGCCGATGCCCGACGCGCCGATCACCTCGAGCGTCGATGCGGCGGATGCCGCCACCTGCGCCTTGTCGGGAAAGGTCGTCTCGAGCGACCGCCCGACGATGAGTTCGACGATCTGGTCCTGAGAGAAGTCCGCGACCTTGCCCCGGCCGACCACTCGGCCGTCGCGCAGCACCGTGAGGTCGGTTGCGATCTCGATGACTTCGGGGATGCGATGGGTGATGTACACGACGGCGACGTCACGGGCAACGAGCTCGGCGATGCGCTCGAAGAGCCAGCGCGTCTCGTCGTTGCCGAGGGCCTCGGTCGGCTCGTCGAGAACGAGCACCGAGGGGTCGGACGCGAGGGCCGATGCGATCTCGATCAGGTGCGCCTCGCGCAGCGAGAGCGATCCCACCAGGGCGTTCGGATCGATCTCCAAGCCGAGGCTGGTGAAGTGCGCTGACAGCCAGGCCGCGGCTCCGCGGCGTTGGGGGCGCCGCGACTCGGGCAGCAGAAGCAGCACGGAGTCCACGACGGAAAGTGAGGGGGCCAGCGCCGGAGTCTGGTACACGATGGCCAGACCCTTCTCGCGGGCCTCGCGCGGGTGAAGCCGCGCGAACTGCTCGCCGGCGAGGCCGATCGTGCCGGAATCCGGCACGACCGACCCCGCGGCGATTCCGACCAGTGTCGACTTCCCTGCGCCGTTCTCACCGAGGATCGCGTGCACACGGCCGCGCTCCACGGTGACACTCACGCCATCCAGAGCGCGCACGCCCGGATAGGTCTTGGTGATCTCGGTGAGCACCAGACCGGGGGTCGAACTGATCGGTGTGCTCATCAGCCGAAGATCTTCTTGAACTCGTCGGAGGTGAGCAGGGATGACGGCGATGCGTCGGTCGGAGCGTCGGTCAGGCACGCGTCGGCCGGCTTCTTGGTGTCGGCGGTCTTGCCCGTCGAGTCCTCGACAAGCCCGAGGTTGAACAGCGACGGCTCGTGGTCCGCCTTGCCGTAGAACGCCGCAAGCGCCTTGCGCAGCGCGACGCGGCCGATCCAGGTGCGCGACGAGTTCGTCGCCAGTTCATAGCCGGGGTTCGTCGCCTTGAGAGCGTCGAATCCGCAGCTGAGCGAGTTGTCGTCGGTCGACGTCAGCAGGGGAAGTGTGACCCCTGCCGCCTGGTAGGCGCGGATGACGCCGTTCGCGACTGCGCCGTAGTCGGCGATCACCGCGTCGATCTTCGGGAATTGGCTGAGCAGGCCGGCCATGGCCTGCTGGGCCTGCGCCGGGTCCCAGTTGGTGGTGACCGGCTCCGGGGTCAGCAGCTTGATCTGCGGGTTCTTCGCCAGGACCTTCTGGATGCCGATGAACTCCTGTGCAGACACCGCAGCGCCAGCGGGGCCGCCGAGGAACACGACGTTGCCGCCCTTGTCGCCGAGAGTGTCGACGACCCACTGAGCCCAGGCCTGGCCGCTGAACGACGGGATCTGGTCGGCGTAGTCGAGGTAGTCCGTTCCCGCCTTACCGGTCGGGTCCGATGCGAAGGGCACGACGATCGTTCCGGCCTTGGTCGCCTTGCGGACCGAGGCGAGCTGCGCCTGGCCGGGACCGGCATCCGGGATCACCAGCAGGATGTTGCTGCCCTTGGCCGCCGCACCGGTGATGGCTGCGTTGGTGGCCGCCAGGTCACCGGCGCCCGCCGTGTACGACACGCTCGAGATGGACTTGCACTTGGCAGCCTCGGAGTCGATCTCGGCCTTGACCGTCTTCGACCACGAGTTGGTGCCGTAGCCGTCGACGACCGTCACCGTCACCGGCTTCGAACCGCAGACGTCGCCGATCTTGGTGAACCCAGCTACGGTTCCGACCTTGCCCGCCGCGATGTCCGCGTGCAGGGTGTTGCTCGTGCCGCCGGACGTCGACGAGTTGGTCGACGAACATCCGGCAAGGATGAGCGCGGCGGCGACCACCGCGGCCGAAGCCACGAGGCGCACCGGACGCATTGTTGTGTTGTTCACTTCACACTCCTCTTTGAGGTGCTTGGGTGGGTGGGGTTGGGGCTGTGGTGGCGGTCTTCTTGCTGACGAGGCCCTTCAGCCTCGCCGTCGATCCGCCCAGCTGAAGCTGGGCGACGATCCCGACGCCGATGATGAGCGCCTGGACGATGTTCTGCACGGCCGTGGACTGGGTGAAGGTCTGCACGAGCTGGCTGAGTTGGGCGAGGAACAGCGCGCCCAGCGCCGTTCCGACGATGCTGCCGCGGCCTCCGGTGAGGGCGGTGCCGCCCAGCACGACCGCGGCGATCGATGGCAGCAGGTAGGCCTCGCCGGCCGTGAGAGTCGGGATGCGGAGCAGGCCGGCGAGCATGACCCCGGCCGCCGCGGCCAGAAGGGCCGAGAGCCAGTACGCCGAGATGATGTAGGCCTTCGGCGAGACACCGATGTACTCGGCCGCGCGCCGATTCTCGCCGACCAACTCGAAGCGCCGCCCGACTCGGGTCAACTTCAGCACGGCCTGGCCGATCAGCACGACGGCGAGCGCGCCGAATGCCAGCACCGGCAGGCCGAGCCAGCGGCTCAGCGCGAAGTCGCTCAACTGATTGGGCGCATGTGAACTGAAGCCGCCGGACACCGCTTGCACCATGCCGACCATGAGGGCGTTGCTCGCGATGGTGACCACCAGCGGCGGCAGGTCGAGGAAGGCGACGACGATCCCGCTCAGCACGCCGAAGATCGACGTGACCGCGACGGCGATGACGGCCGCGACGATCGGGTCCATCCCGGCGAGCGATCCCAGTTTCGCGGCGAAGACAGCTCCGAGGGTCACGGCGCCTGCGATCGAGAGGTCGAGGCCGCCCTGCTGGATCACCAGAGTCTGGCCGACGGCGACCACTGCGGTGAGCGCTGCGAACGGGAGCATCGACACGATCGCGGTGTGGCTGATCGTCCCCAGCGAGAACAGCGGGCTCACCGCGAAGAGCGCCACGACGGCGATCAGGGCGCGCGTCCCGGGCCACGAGAACACGACCGCCGGCAGGCCCCTGCGGTTGACCGGCTCGGCCCGCTCCGCCGGTACCGTGGCGACCGGTGTCGAATGTGTCGTCATCAGAGGTCCGGGTGCCATCCGCCGCCGAGGCTCGCGCCGGGCATCTCACCCATGACGTGATCTCGGGCCGCCAGGGCGAGCGCCTTGACCTTGTCGTAGTCGACGCCCACGAGCTGGCCGTCCTTCTTGACCCGCTTGCCGGCGACGAAGACGTCGCGCACGAGTCCGGGGTGGGCGGCATAGACGACCGCCCCGAACGGGTTGTTCATCGGGGTGATCGAGAACGAGCGGTCGTCGAGGGCGATGATGTCCGCGGCCTTGCCGACCACGATCGAGCCGGTCACGTCACCGAGCCCCGCGGCGTTGGCTCCGTCGATGGTGGCGAAGCGCACCACCTCGGCGCAGGTGAGCCCGATCCGCTCAATGACCTCTCCCGTTTCCACGGCAGGGGCGTTGTCGAGCGCGCGCTGCATGCCGATGGCCGTGCGCATCGTGCCGAACATGTCGCCGCCGTTGCTGCTGCATACGTCGATCGAGAAGGTCGGGCGGATGCCGTGCTGGAGCAGGCGGCCCGTCGCCGGGAACCCGTGCCCCATCTGCATCTCCACGTCCGGAGAGACCGACGCGGTGCCGCCGGATGCCGCGATGATGTCCAGCTCCTCGTCGGCGAGGTGTCGCAGTGCACGTAGGTGATGCGGTCGGAGAGCAGGCCATCGTCGCGCAGCTTGTAGATCGGCCCGCTCTTGCCCCAGTAGCCGTCGCCGACGTGCACGGTCACCCGCAGGTCGAGGTCCTTGGCGAGTGCGAAGTCGTGGCGGTTCACCTCTGGGGTGGTGAACTGCGGGCCGCGCAGCGCCATCGCCATCGTGACGAGGCCGGTGTTGTCAGAGAAATACTGCTCGCGGATCCGCCGCGCGTCCTCGGGGTGGTTGTCCGGCGAGGGCAGCGGGGCGCCCCACTGCTTGTTGCCGCCGCCGTGGGCGAAGACCGCTCGCATGCCGGTGTCTTGCAGGGCCTTGATCGCCGCATCCGCGTGCTCGGGGGTGGCCAGGTTGTGCGACCAGTCGACGAGGGTGGTGATGCCGGAGTCGAGGGCTTCCAGTGCGCCGAGGTAGTTGCCCGCGTAGGTGTCCTCCGGGCGGTAGTACTTCGACAGGCCGGTGTGCAGCCCGGCCAGGTACTCGGTCAGCGACCAGTCCGAGGCGATGTCGCGAACGACGGACTGCCAGGTGTGCCGGTGGGTGTCGACGAAGCCGGGCATCACGATGCGGCCCGTGAAGTCGAGCACCTCCGCGTCGCCGACCGGAAGGTCGGTGCCGATCGCCGCGATGCGGCCGCCTTCGATCAGGATGTCGGTATCCGTCAGCACTTCGCCGGCCACGGCCGAGGTGATCACGGTCGCCTTGCGGATGAGAGTTCGCTCGCTCATGGGAGTCCTCGTTGACTGCTCGTGCGCACGGAGCAGCATGGGCGCTCCGTCGCGTGGGGGTCTTCTTCGCCGATGGTAGAAGTCCTACCGAACCTCTGTCAAGCGATACTGATCACTTGTTTATAACTACTGAACACATCTCAGTGCCCAGCCGTCCAGTCGCCCGACGCCGCGAGCGCGTCGGTCTCCAACTGCGCGGCCTGCCGTGTCTCGATCATCACCGAGAGGTACTGCCGGTAGACCTCGGCATGCGCGTCGCTGTCGAGGTAGGCGTCGAGGCCTGCCTGGTCGTCGACGAGTGCCAGCACGCCGAAGTCGGCTCCGGCCGGCCGGAGCCGCAGGTTCTCACCGCAGAGGTAGAACCGCAGCTCCGGCACGTCCTTCGCCATCGCGTAGAGGGCGGCGGTGACCCCGGTCACCTGCTCCGGGGTCGTGCCGTCCTTCCAGACGAAGGAAGCCAGGTGGACGATCACGAGACCGTCTCGTCCTCGCGGTAGGTGTACGGGTTCTCGATCTCCTCGTTGGGCTCGAGGGGCGGGTGCATGCCCTCCTCCCACTCCTTCTCGCCCAGCTGGGAGCGAACGTACTCGACCGACTTGGCGACGGCATCCCGTGCCGGCCCGAGGTCGAGGCCGATGCGCTGACCCCGGTACTTGAGCACGCGGCCGTCGACGACGACCGTGTGCACGTCGGCGGTGCCCGCCTGGTACACCGCGTGCACGGTGGGGTTCAGGATCGGCGTCATTGCCGGCGACTGGTCGTTCTTGATCAGCAGCAGGTCGGCCTTCTTGCCGGGGGTGATCGAGCCGATCTTGTCCTCCATGCCGAGCGACTTCGCACCGCCCATGGTCGCCATCCAGATGACGTCCTCGGCGCGCAGCTTGTTGACTGCGATGGTGTCGCCCTTCGCGTGCGCCTCCAGGTGATCCCGCGAACGGTCGGCGCTGAGTGTGGCGCGCATCGCCGAGAAGTAGTCGGCGCTCCACCACACGCTGGTGTCCATCGACAGCGATGCCGGGATGCCGTACTTGCGAAGTTCCCAGGTGGACGGATAACCCTGTCCGGCGCTCTGCTCGCTCTCGGTCGAGACCGAGACGGTCCCGCCGGTCGCCGCGATCTTGTGGTAGCTGTCGGGCGAGAGGGAGGCCGCGTGCACATAGGTGATCTGATCGGTCATCACGCCGGCCTTGTACATGCTGTCGAGGCCGACATCCGTCGTCGCCCCCCACACCCCGGCGTGGGTCGTCACGCGGATGCCGTTGTCGCGCGCGTACTCGAAGGCGGCTCGCTCGGGGAAGTGCTCGGAGTCCGGCACGTCGAAGGCGATCTCGAGGCCGAGCATGTCGCTCGGCGAGAACTTCTTGACCCAGGCCCGGAAGTCGGGCGCCGCCGTCCACTCCCACGGCGCTCCGAGGTAGTTGCCGTAGCCGAGCACGAAGCGGCCGGGGATCTCTTCGAAGGCCTTCACCGCGGCATCCGCGTATTCGGGGGTGCGCAGCGCGTGCGACCAGTCGAGGGTCGTGGTGACGCCGGTGTCCACCGATTCGAGCGCGCTCAGCAGGTTGCCTGCGTAGATGTCCTCCGGCCGGAACACCTCGCCGTGCTGCAGGTAGTAGAAGACGAAGTACTGGCTGAGCGCCCAGTCGCCGCCGTAGCCGCGCAGCGCGGTCTGCCACATGTGGCGGTGCGTGTCGATCATGCCGGGCATCAGGATGCCGCCGCTCGCATCGATCTCGAGCGTGCCCTCCGGCACGGCGAGCTTCGGGCCGACAGCCGTGATGGTGTCGCCGGTGATCAGGACGTCGGCGTCGCGCAGAACGCCCGGGGTATCGACGGTGATGACGATCCCGTTGCGGAAGACGACGGGGCGCTTGCCGTCGAATTGGTCGGCGCGGGGGGTTTCGGGCACGGGATCCTCCTCGTTGAGAATTTAACTGGCACTGTACATTAGTGACCATTAGTGGTCAGTTCGTCAAGAACATGTTCTCTTGCACTTCACAACAATCCGAACCGAGCCGCACGACACAACGAAGTGGAGCATCATGACCGGCACGAGAATCGCCGTCCTCGGCGCGGGAGCGAACGGCGCATCCATCGGCGCCGACCTCACCGTGGCCGGCCTGGATGTGACCCTGATCGAGCAATGGCCGGCGCACGTGGAGGCCATGCGGGCTCGCGGCGTGCGCATCGAGATGCCGGACCGCGTGCTCGAGACGGAGGTGCGTACGATGCACCTCTGCGAGGTCGCCACCCTTCGACAGCGCTTCGATGTCGTGCTCATGCTGATGAAGGCGTACGACTCGCGGTGGGCTGCGCACCTCATCGAGCCCTACCTGGCCGATGACGGCCTCCTCATCGGCGTGCAGAACGGCATGACGGTCGACACCATCGCCGAGGTGGTCGGCCTGCGTCGCACGCTCGGCTGCGTCATCGAGATCTCGTCGACGATGGAAGACCCGGGCATCGTCCGCAGGCACTCGGGTCCCGATCGATCCTGGTTCGCGGTCGGAAGCCTGAGCGGCGCGACCGCGGGTCGCGAGGAGGAGGTCGCCGCCCTGCTGCGTCACTCGGGCACGGTCGCGATCGTCGACGACATCCGGGCCACCAAGTGGATGAAGCTGGTCAGCAACGCAACGGTGCTCGTCACAACAGCCAACCTGGGCCTGTCGATGTCAGAGGCGATCGAGGTGCCCGGGATGCGCGAGTTCATGGTCGCGTCGGGCACCGAGGCACTGCGTGCGGGCGCCGCGCAGGGCTATCCCATCCTTCCGATCTTCGGCCTGGAGCCCGACGATGTCGTGAACCCCGACACGGTCGTCGACACCCTGCTCGACGCGCTCTACCACCGGTTCGTCACGGCCAACACGACGACGACCGTGCTCCAGGACTGGTCGAAGCACCGTCACAGCGAGGTCGACGACCTGAACGGTCAGGTCGTGGCGAGCAGCGCGGCCGCCGGTCTCGAGGCGCCGGTCAACGCCGCCGTCGTCGAGGTGGCGGCCAGGATCGAGCGCGGCGAGCTGCAGCCCGCCGTATCCAACCTGGCGCTCATGCAGAAGCTGGCGGGGCTCAGGTGAGGTTCCATCCGCGGTCGAAGTGGATGCTCTCCCCCGAGATGCCGCGGTTGCGCAGCAGGAACTGCGTGGCCTCCACGATGTCGGCCATGGTCGCCAACTGGCCGCCCGGAGTCCGCGCGCGGTAGCTCTCCAGCGCGGCCGGCTTGCTCGCCCAGAACGGGCTGTCGCCGATGATGCCCGGATGAAGTGCATTCACCCGGATCGGGGTGAGCTCGAGCGCGAGCGTGCGGGTGAGCCCTTCGACTCCTCCATTGATGGTCGAGACCGTCGTGGAACCCGGGTACGGCATGTCTTTGGCCCGGCCCCCGAAGAGCACGATGCCGGTGTCGACCGAGGGCTCGAGACGGTCGAGCAAGGCATGAACCACGGCGGGGTATCCCACGAGCTTCAGAACGGTCAGCCGGGTCGCGCGGTCGATCGCGTAGTCCTTGATCGAGTTGGCGTCGCGCTCGATGGCGGCCAGCACCAGGCCGTCGACCCTGCCGACCCCGGCCAAGCTGGCGGCGACGCTCTCCGGCTCGGAGATGTCGACCGCCACTCCAGACGCCCCCGTGCCGATCGCTGCGGCGACCTCGTCGGTGCGAGCTGCATCACGGCCCGTGATCACGACCTGGTCTCCCGACGCCACGATGGCCTTCGCGAGCTCGAGTCCGATGCCGGAGGTTCCTCCGACGACGACGATGGTGCGGGTGCTCATGCTCGGGTCCTCTCCGACGGCACCGGGATGAGCGCCGCCGAGCGAGGACCGCGCGGAGGTCACACTGCACACCGGTGTTCAGCGTTACTTAACCCGGAGTCAAGCAGGCGCCGCCGCGGGGTGTCAAGCGTCGGCGCGCAGCTTCGCGATCTCGTACAGCGCCACGCTGACCGCGATCCCCGCGTTGAGCGATTCGGTGGCCGCCTCGATCGGGATCGATACGACCTCATCGCAGGTCTCGGTGACCAGGCGTGACAGACCCTTGCCCTCGTTGCCGACCACGAGCACGATCGGCTGCCTCGCCAGCGGCAGACCCGGAAGCGAGACGCTGCCCCCGCCGTCCAGCCCGAGCACGAAGACGCCCCGGGCTTTCAGGTCTTTCAGCGTCTGGGTGAGGTTGCCGGCCATCGCGACCGGGATCCGCGCCGCGGCTCCCGCCGAGGTCTTCCAGGCCGAAGCCGTCATGCCGACCGTGCGCCGCTGCGGCACGATGATGCCCTGCGCACCGAAGGCACCGGCGGAACGCACGATGGCTCCCAGGTTGCGCGGGTCGGTGATCCCGTCGAGTGCCACCAGCAGCGGGTTCTCGCCGCGGGAGATGATCGCGTCGAGCAATTCGAGCGGGTGCGCGTATTCATACGCGGGCACCTTGAGCGCGATCCCCTGGTGCACGGCGTCGGGGCCGCTCAAGCGGTCGAGCTCGGGGCGCATCACCTCGAGCACGTTGAGGCCGCGCTTGGTGGCGAGCGACAGCGACTCCTTCACACGGTCATCCATCTCGATGCGCGAGGCGATGTAGAGAGTGGATGCCGGAATCTTGGCGCGCAGGGCCTCGACGACCGAGTTGCGCCCAGTCACGATCTCGCTGTCGTCGGTCTTCGGCCGCTGCGGCCGCCGAGGAGCGCCTGCTCCCCCTGCGCCGGTTCGGCCGCCTCGCGACACGCTCGACCCGCCGTGGCGCTCGCGCGCCTCGTCGAGACGCTCCTTGGCGGCCTTGCGCTTGCCGGCGACATGCCAGCTGCGGTCCTCGGCCTTCGGCGTCGGGCCCTTGCCCTCGAGGGCGCGGCGGTTGTGGCCACCGGTTCCGACACTCGGACCCTTCTTCTTCGGCTTGCCGGCTGAGCCGGGACGCGCTGGTTTGGCCATTATGCGATGCTCCAATGGGTCGAACCGCTCGCGTCTTCGAGCACGATGCCGGCTGCGGTCAGTTCGTCGCGGATGCGGTCGGCTGCCGCGAAATCCTTGCCGTCACGGGCGCGTGCCCGATCGTCGATGAGCCGCTGCACCAGGGTCTCGAGCGCGGCGCTGGCCGCGCCATCCGTCTTCGCCGCCCACTGCGCGGAGTGCGGATTGACACCCAGCACCTCGGTCATGGCGAGCACCTCTTCGCGCAGCCGCGCTGCGGTCTCGAGCTGGCCGGGATCGTCAGAAGCAGCGTCGAGGGCGGTATTGCCGGCGCGCACGCTGTCATGCAACACGGCGAGCGCCTGCGGCACCCCGAGGTCGTCGTCCATGGCGACACCGAACGCCTCGGGAATGATGGGTGCCCCGACGTTGGCGAAGTGCGTGCCCTCCAGGGTGCGATTCGCCCGATCGAGAAACCCCTCGATGCGCGCGAACGCCGCCTCGGCCTCGATCAGGGCCCCATGCGAGTAGTCCATGGTCGAGCGATAGTGCGCGCTCGCCAGGTAGTACCGCACGACCACCGGACGCGCGAGCGCGAGCAGTTCCGATGCGAACACCGAGTTGCCCAACGACTTCGACATCTTCTGGCCCTCGACGTTCACGAGTCCGTTGTGCACCCAGTAGTTCGCGAAGGCGTCGCCGTTGGCGGCCGACTGGGCCAGCTCGTTCTCGTGGTGCGGAAAGCGCAGGTCGAGCCCGCCGCCATGGATGTCGAACGCCGCACCGAGGTAGCGCTTCGACATGGCCGAGCACTCGATGTGCCAACCCGGGCGGCCAGCGCCCCACGGCGAGGCCCAGGAGGCGGACTCCGGCTCGGCGGGCTTGGCGCCCTTCCACAGCGCGAAGTCGCGGGGGTCGCGCTTGCCGCGGGTCTCGGCGTCCGGCGAATCCGCCATGTCGTCGAGTTCCTGGTTGGTCAGTTCGCCGTAGGCGGGCCAGGTCTTCACGTCGAAGTAGACGTCGCCCGATCCGTCGTCGGCCACATAGGCGTGACCGCGCTCGATCAGCCGCTCGATCAGCTCCTGCATCTGCGGAACGCTCGCGGTCGCGCGCGGCTCGTAGGTGGGTGGCAGGATGCCGATCGTCGAGTAGCCGGCCGTGAACTCGAGCTCGACGCGGTAGGCGAGCGCCCACCAGGGTTCACCGTCGGTTCCGGGCGCCGCCGAGAGGATCTTGTCGTCGATGTCGGTCACGTTGCGCACGAAGGTCACCGCGTAGCCGCGCGCCGACAGCCAGCGCCGCCACAGGTCGTATGCCAGGGCGCTGCGCAGGTGGCCGATGTGCGGAGACGACTGCACGGTCGGCCCGCAGACGTACATGCCGACCTTGCCCGGCTCACGGGGCTCCAACTCGCGCAGCAGCTGCGTGCGGGAGTCGTACAGGCGGACGGTCACTCAGCGAGTTTAGCGATCCCCGCTCTCGGCGTTACGGTGTCAGGCATCGCGGGAGAGCAGGGCCGTGGCCAGGGCGCTGACCCCTTCGCCCCGGCCGGTGAAGCCGAGGCCGTCGGTGGTGGTCGCCGAGACGCTCACCGGAGCCCCGATCAGTTCGCCGAGCCTCGCCTCGATCTCATCCCGGCGCACCGACAGCTTCGGGTGGTTCGCGACCACCTGCACGGCCACGTTGACCACCGCGAACCCGGCGCCGACCACGAGCGACAGGGTCTCGTACAGGAACACCTCGCTCGCGGCATCCACAAATCTGTCGTCGTCGGTGCCGAACCGCGCGCCCAGGTCGCCGAGGCCTGCCGCCGAGAGCAGCGCGTCGCAGATCGCATGGATGACGGCGTCGCCATCGCTGTGGCCGGCGAGTCCGGGCTCATCGGGCCAGTACAGGCCGCCGAGCCAGAGCGGACTGCCGTCGTCATAGGCATGGACGTCGAGGCCGATCCCGGTACGGAATCCGCTCGAGTGGCCGAGAAGGTTCTCGGCGCGATGCAGATCCCACGGGGTGGTGATCTTGAAGCCCCGCGGCTCCCCTTCGACGACCGCGATCTGGTGCCCGGCCGCGCTGAACAGGGCGGCATCGTCGGTGTACTCGCGATCCGCCGCCGCGTAGGCCGCGACCAGCTCGGCCCGCGGAAAGCCTTGCGGCGTCTGCACGTGCACCAGATCGCTGCGGTCGATCGTCTCGGCCACCCGCTCATGCGCATCGATCCGCTTCACGGTGTCGGTCACCGGGAGCGCCGGGATGACGCCGGTTCCGGGAGAAACGGCGCGTACGACGCGATCGATCAACGCGGCCGAGGTCAGCGCGCGCGCGGCGTCGTGCACGAGCACGACCTCGATGCTGGGGTCGAGCACGGCAAGCCCGGCCGCGACCGACGCCTGCCTGGTCACGCCGCCCTCGACGACGATGGCATCGCCGGATGCCACGCCGCCCGCGATCTCGACGATGCGGCGGGCGGCGGCCATTCGTGCGCTCGGGGCGACGACGATCACCTGCGCAGGTTCGGACGATTCGAACACCCCGCGCAGCGCTCGCTCGAGAATCGTCACGCCGCGCAGTTCGACGAAGGCCTTCGGCTCGCTGTGGCCGAGGCGAGAGCCACTGCCCGCAGCGACGACGACGATCGCGACCCGATGCCCCATGAACAAGAGGGTACCGGCGGCTAGGAGGCGAGGACCTCGTCGAGCAGCGTTGCGGCCTTCTCTTCGTCGGTCTTCTCGGCGAGCGCGAGTTCGGAGGTCAGGATCTGGCGCGCCTTGGCCAGCATGCGCTTCTCGCCCGCAGACAGCCCACGGTCTTGATCGCGGCGCCACAGGTCGCGCACGACCTCGGAGACCTTGATCACGTCGCCGGACGCGAGCTTCTCGAGGTTGGCCTTGTAGCGGCGGCTCCAGTTGGTGGGCTCCTCGGTGAACGGCGCGCGCAGCACCTCGAACACCTGGTCGAGACCCTCTTTGCCGATCACGTCGCGGACGCCCACCAAGTCGACATTCTCGGCCGGAACCTCGATCGTCAGGTCGCCCTGGGTGACGTTGAGCTTCAGATAGAGCTTCTCTTCGCCTTTGATGATGCGCTTCTTCACCTCGGTGATGGTTGCGGCACCGTGGTGGGGATAAACGACCGTTTCGCCGACCTCGAAGAGCATGGAGGATTCCTTCCGCAGAAGGACGATTTTACCACAGCGGATACCCGTGATTCCGGGCCGGATCAGGGCTTTGGGGGCGGGGGCGCCTGCCTGATCTCGTCGCGCATCTGGGCCATCCGTGACCGCAGATATCGACGCTCGGCCGGCGACGGGGCCAGGTCGTGCGCGCGCTCGTAATGCGGCAGCGCGTCACTCTCCCGCCCGAGCCGGCGCAGCAGATCGGCGCGCGTCGCGTGCAGCAGGTAGTAGCCGTCGAGCTCACCGCCGGAGCTCAGCCGATCGACCAGGTCCAGGCCGGCCGCCGGGCCTCTCGCCATGGCGATGGCGACAGCGCGATTGAGGTCGACGATCGGCGATGGCGCCGTGACAGCGAGCAGGTCGTAGAGCGACACGATGCGCTCGAAGTCGGTCTCGGCATAGCTCGGGGCGACCGCGTGACGCGAGGCGATGGCGGCGTGCAGATAGTACGGCCCCGGCTGCTCGCCCGCGGTCGCGAGCAGCCGGGTTGCGCGATCCAGCACGCGCAGACCATCAGCGAGCTCGTCGGCATCCCAGAGCTGCCTGTCTTGATCCTCGAGCACGACCAGCTCGCCCGACTCGGTCGTCCGCGCCCGCCGCCGCGCGTATTGGAAGAGCATCAGCGCCAGCAGACCGGCGATCTCGGGATCGGGTGCGGCCGAGGCATCCGCGTTGGTCGACAGCAGCAGCTGTTGCAACCGGATCGCCTCCTTCGCGATCGGGTCGCGCACGAATCGCTCGGACTCGGTGGACGAATAGCCCTCGTTGAACAACACGTAGAGCACCGCCAGCACCGCGGGCATGCGCTCGGGCCAGAGCTCGACCAGCGGAACGCGGAACGGGATGCCGGCGTTCTTGATCTTCGCGCGGGCACGCACCAGCCGCTTGTCCATGGTCGACTCGCTGACCAGGAAGGCGCGCGCGATCTCGGCCACCGTCATCCCGACAACGGTGCGCAGGGCGAGCGCGACGCGGGCGTCGGCCGGAAGGGCGGGGTGGCAGCAGGTGAACAGCAGCGCCAGCCGGTCGTGGGCCTGCGATTGCTCGTCCACCTGCTCCCCTTCCGCCGCCAGCAGCTCCAACTCGCGTTCGACGCCCGCCCCGCGCACCGCACGGCGCTCTGCCGAGGCGCGCCGCAGCTGATCGATCGCCCGGTTCTTGGCGACCGTGGTCAGCCACGCACCCGGACTGTTCGGAACCCCGTCGACCGGCCAGCTCGCCAGCGCGCGGGCGAAGGCGTCTTGCAAGCAGTCCTCGGCGAGGTCCCAGTCGTCGGTGATGCGGACGACCGTCGAGACGATGCGCGCGGACTCCTGCGCCGCCGCCACGCGCAGCGCGCGGACGACCGCATCGTCCCGAGCCGTCGTCACCCCTCGGCCGAGCCGCCCGCGGCGACCTCCGGGCCCAGCGGCCACACCGGCCGGATCTCGATCTGGCCGAACCGCGCCATCGGATGCCGCGACGCGACGTCGATCGCGTCATCCAGGTCGGCGCAGTTCAGCAGATCGAAGCCGGCGATGTAGTCCTTCGTCTCGACGAAGGGCCCATCGGTGACGGTGAGGGCGCCGTTGCGCACACGCACCGTCGTCGCATCGGCCGGCGGGCGCAAGCGGTCGCCGGCGAGCGTCATCCCACGCCGGACCACCTCATCCCACCATTCCTCGATGTTGTCCTCCTCGGCGCGGTACTCGGGGGCCGAGGAGTCGGTGCAGACCAGCAGGAGAAATTCCATGTTCATTGCCTTTCGTCGGTGTGTCGATGATCGATCGACGAACGACGCGGGCCCGGGAGGACACCCTCGCCGGGATTTCTTTCCCTGCGCATACACTTCCCCCATGAGACGTCGGATCGCCAGTCCGGCGGCCGTCGGCGCTCTGCTGGCGCTGGTCGCCGGCCTCGCCCTCAGCGGGTGCAGCTCGGCGTCCCTGAAGCCCGCCGAGAAACCGGTCGACCTTGGCGTCTCGGTGTATCAGCTCCGCTCGGACTATGCGATCCGCGGCGCTCAGATCGAGATCACCAACCGCAGTTCGCAGGCCTTGACGATCACATCGGCCACCTTCGGGTCGGCCTGGTTCGCCACGACCGTCGCGTCGACGTCCACGCCGAATCAGTTGCTGGCCAAGAGCACGACCGACTTCCGGATCGCGCTCGCCGCCGGCCGCTGCGGTGCGTCCAAGGCGGCCCCGGTCGTCCGCCTTCGCTACACACGCCACGACGGGACGACAGGCGCGGCGACCGTCACTCCGACCATCCCGTTCGGTTCGCTCTCGGTGGTGCATGGGCAGGATTGCGCGCAGCAGGCCTTCGAGAAGGTCGCCGCGATCTCGATCGCACCCGCGCTGCGCTTCGACCCGCCCGTCGGGCCAGGCGACGCGGGCGGCAAGCGCGCCGCCCTGCTCGACCTGACCTTCACCCCGACCGGTGCCCCTGGATCGGTGACCCTTCGCACCACGGAAGACACCACCCTGCTCGCCCAACGGGAAGGGACACTGCGCACCTTCGACCTGACCCTCACGGCGGCATCGGCGCCGACCACCATCACCCTCGACTTCGTGCCCGAGGGATGCCTGCAGCACCGGGTCGCAGAGGACAAGATCGGCACACTCATCCCACTGCGAGTGGATGCCGGCGCCTACCACGACGCCCTCTTCTCGATCGCGAGCCCGCTCGCCGTGAAGAACGCTCTGCTGGACTGGGTCGGCGCGTACTGCGGCTGGTGAGAAGCGCGCCGACGAGCCCCGATAGGCTGTGACCGTCGACTCGCGATCGGAAGGTTCTCACGTGAAGGTACGTGCCACAGTTGCGGCGGCCATCGCCGCGCTGGTCATGCTGGGCGTTGCCGCCTGCGCCCCGATTGCCTCGCTGAAGCCCTACGACGCCAGCGACGGCGTCAGCACGACGGTCGGCCAGGTGAAAGTGCTCAACGCCCTGGTGCTGAGCAAGTCGGGCAAAGACGGCAACCTGCTGTTCTCGGCGTACAACCCGACAGACGGCCCGGTTGATTTGAACGTCCAGTTCGGCAGTGACAGCGACCGCACGACGGTGCACGCCACGCTGAAGCCCGATACCACGACCAACTTCGGCTACGGCAAGAAGGGGCAGTTCCTGCTTGCAGGGCTCGGCGTGAAACCGGGCTCGCTCGCCCACATCTACTTCCAGTACGGCAACGAAGCGGGCAGCCAGCTCACGGTGCCCGTGCTCGATGGATCGCTGCCGCAGTACCAGAATCTGCTGCCGACACCGACGCCTACGCCTACTCCCACGCCGACAATCACGCCGACGCCGACCGCCACCGCCGGCTAGGCCTCGATACGCCGCTTCGCGGCTACTCGACCAGCAAGAGGCTAGGCCTCGAAGCGGTAGCCCAGTCCGCGCACGGTCAGCAGCAGCACCGGCTGCGAGGGATCGCTCTCGATCTTCGAGCGGATCCGCTTGATGTGCACGTCGAGGGTCTTGGTGTCGCCGAAGTAATCGGCGCCCCAGATCCGGTCGATCAGCTGTCCGCGAGTCAGCACGCGTCCGGCGTTGCGCAGCAGCAGCTCGAGCAGCTCGAACTCCTTCAGCGGCATCGCCACCTCCTTGCCGTCGACCGAGACGGCGTGGCGGTCGACATCCATCCGCACTCCTGCGACCTCGAGCACCGCGTCATCCAGGTCGTCCACCTCGATGCGGCGACGGAGCACGGCGCGAATCCGCGCAAGCAGCTCACGGGTCGAGTACGGCTTGGTCACGTAGTCGTCAGCGCCGAGTTCGAGCCCGACGACGATGTCGACCTCGCTGTCTTTCGCGGTCAGCATGATGATCGGAACGGACGAGCGGGTGCGCAGTTCGCGGCACACCTCGGTGCCGGGCAGGCCAGGCAGCATCAGATCGAGCAGCACGAGGTCGGCGCCGTCGCGATCGAAAGCGGCGAGCGCCTCGCGGCCGTCCGCGGCGATCTCGGTGTCGTATCCCTCCCGGCGCAGCAGGAACGAGAGCGGCTCGCTCAACGAGGGCTCGTCTTCGACGATCAGGATGCGGGTCACGTCGTCGCTCCGAGGGCGGTGGGTGGGGCCGTCGAGGGGGTCGCGGCTGAGGCAGGGGTGGGCGGGGCGGGCGCCTTCGATGCTTCGGGGAGGCGGATGGTGAAGGTCGATCCGCTGCCCTGCTGCGACCACACCCGCACATCGCCGCCGTGGTTCTGCACGGCGTGCTTGACAATGGCGAGCCCGAGGCCGGTGCCGCCGGTGTGGCGGCTGCGCGCGTTGTCGACCCGGAAGAACCGTTCGAACACGCGATCCCGCTCGTTCTCGGGGATGCCTACGCCCTGATCGGTGACGGCGATCTCGACCACCCCGTCAGCGATGGTGACACCGATCCCGACCCGGAAGCCGTCGGGCGAATACTGGATCGCATTGGCGATCAGGTTGTGCACGGCCGTGACGAGCAGCTGCTCGTTGCCGTAGACCTCAGCGCCGGCGTCCCCGCCGCTGACCAGTGAGATGCGGTGCGACTCGGCGGCGACCCGGTTGCGGTCGACCGCCTGAGCGACCACCGAATCGATGTCCACCTTGTCGGCAGATACCAGGGGCGCCGCGGCCTGCAGTCGGCTGAGCTCGATGATCTCGTGGGTCAGGTGCGCGAGCCGATCCGCCTCGATGGTCAGCCGCTTCGCGAAGCGCTTCACCTCGACCGGCTCGTCCGATGCCGCCTCGATCGCTTCGGCGAGCAATCCGATCGCTCCGATCGGGGTCTTGAGCTCATGACTGATGTTGGCCACGAAATCGCGTCGCACCTCGTCGAGCCGGTACGACTCGGTACGGTCCTCGGCGATCAGCAGCACGAAGCGGGTGCCGAGTCGGGCGACGCGCACCTGCAGGTGCAACTGGTTCTCGCCGAACTGCGTGTGCGCGAGGTTCAACTCCTTGCTCACCGGGATGCCGTCGCGCCGCACCTGATCGACCAGGCTCACCAGTTCGGGATGTGCGAGCGCCTGATTCCACACCAGTCCGTACGCCAGAGCGGCGGTCGAGGCCGAGAGCACGTTGTTCGACGAGTCGATGACGACCCCCGCCGACTCCAGGGAGTCGATGACCTCTTCGACGCCATCCGGAACCGTCGGAGTGACCACCGCGACAGCGCTGCGGCCCCGGCTATGAGCCGCCATGATCGCCACGGAGACGCCCACGCCGACCAACAACCCGAAGGCGAGGGCAGCGGGCACAAGCCAGTGCGCCGGGTCCATGCGACTAGATTAGGGCGCACCGAGTTGCCCGACCGGCTCCCGAGAGGCCGATCGCAAGCGACTTGGGACGAAGTTCAGCCTCCGGCCACCGTCCGTTCACCTGATCGGGGCAACGTGGCCAGAGACCGGGGCGATTCATCGTGCCCGACAGCGAGAGGACCGGCATGCGCGAGGTATTCCAGCAGGAGCTGCGAGAGGTGCAGGACCGCCTCGTCGAGATCTCGACCCTCGTGGCCAGCTCGATCGAGCGCGCGACCGAGTCGTTCAACGAGTCCAACGTCACGCTCGCCGAGACGGTCATCGCCGACGACCAGAAGATCGACGCGCTCGCGGCCGAGCTCGACGAGCTCGCCATCCAGATCCTGGCGCGTCAGAACCCGGTGGCGCGCGACCTGCGCATCGTGGTGAGCGCGCTGCGCATCAGCGCTTCGCTCGAGCGCATGGGCGACATGGCCGAGCACATCGCTCAGCTCGCCCGCTACCGCTTTCCCGAGAAGGTCGTGCCGAAGGGGCTGCGCAGCACCTTCCGTGACATGGGCGCGCTCGACGTCGAGATCGCCAAGAAGCTCACCGAGCTGCTGCGCACCGAAGACGTGCAGATCGCCGAAGACATCCGCAACGAAGACGACAAGGTCGATGCCTTGCACCTCAGCGTCTTCGACAAGGTGCTGGGCGAGACCTGGAAGGGCGCTGCCGTCGACACCGTGGATGCCACCCTCGCCTCGCGCTACCACGAGCGTTTCGCCGACCACGCCGTCTCGATCGCGAAGAAGGTGCAATACCTGGCGACGGGCGACTGGGTGCCGCAGGACGCGTAGCCGCCTCACCGGGCTGCGCCGGCGTCATCCCCTCGGATGATGAGGATCGGCCGCAAGGCCGTTCCAGCGGCGCGGGCGCGGCTCGTACCGTGGCAGCATGCCGACGGCGACGCCCGCCACCCTCGATGCGCGGGTGCATGCGGCCTTTCCGGGCCCGGGACTGAGCATCGACACCCTCGCCAGTGACCGCGAGCTGTACGCCGCCGTAGGAGTCCTAGACGACCGTGAGTGCCTGATGGGTGAGCGGGCGTCCGACTCGACGGTCAGCGTGTCCCCCGGCCGCCTCGAGGACTACGAGCCCAGCTGCAGCACCACCCTGTTCTTCGAGCCGTCCCTGACCGGCTAGCCCTTCTTGCCTTGGTTCGCGACCGCCGCAGCGCCCGCGGCCGCAGCCTCGGGGTCGAGATACCGTCCCGGGCCGACCGGCATGAACGCGTCATCCAGCTCGTAGACCAGCGGGATGCCGGTCGGGATGTTGAGCTCGGCGATCGCGTCGTCCGAGATGCCGTCGAGGTGCTTCACGAGCGCGCGGAGCGAGTTGCCGTGGGCGGTGACCAGCACGGTCTTGCCGGCACCGAGGTCGTTCACGATGTCGGAGTGCCAGTAGGGCAGCATCCGGTCGATGACCAGCTTGAGCGACTCGGTGCGCGGAAGGTCGGCGCCGAGACCGGCGTAGCGGCGGTCGTGCGCCTGGCTGAACTCGCTGTCGTCGGGCAGCGGAGGCGGCGGCACGTCGAAGCTGCGTCGCCAGGTCATGAACTGCTGCTCGCCGAACTCGGCCAGGGTCTGCGCCTTGTCCTTGCCCTGCAGCGCACCGTAGTGGCGCTCGTTGAGGCGCCAGCTGCGCTTCACGTCGATCCAGTCGAGGTCGGCTTCGGCGAGCGCGATATCGGCGGTGTGGATGGCGCGCTTGAGCACCGAGGTGTACTGGATGTCGGGCAGGATGCCCGACTCGGCGATCAGCTGTCCCGCGCGCTTGGCCTCGGCACGGCCCTGGTCGCTGAGGTCGACATCGACCCAGCCGGTGAAGAGGTTCTTGGTGTTCCAGTCCGAGTTGCCGTGGCGCAACAGGATCAGCGTGTGGGTCATGCCGCCAGCCTATCGAGCGCGAGAATCCGCCCGATCCGGCCGAGTTGGCACGGTCGGGTGACCCACCTGTCGTGCAAGATTCAGGCTGGGGGCCGGATTCCGGCCGAGTATGGCGTGCCACGTCAGTCCAGCCTGAGTCTTGAGCGCGAGACAATGGGGCATGGCCGATCGGGTGGTGCTCGTCAACGGGCTCCCCGCATCCGGCAAGACGAGGCTGGCGACCGCCCTCGCCGAGCAGCTCGGCTGGGTGCTTCTCTCGAAGGACGCCATCCTGACCCCCCTCGCTTCGCTCACGTGGCCGCGCGCCTCGAGCGACGACCTCGGAGGGATCGCGTTCGACACGATGTACTCGCTCGCCGCGGCGGTCGAGGGCGGGGTCATCCTGGATGCCATCTGGCTGTCGACGCGCGATCGGCCGTTTCTCGAGCGCGGTCTGGCGGCGATCGGGCAGCCGCTCCTTATCGAGGTGTGGTGCAGCGTGCCCGAACCGCTCGCCCGCGAACGGTTCGAACGTCGGATGCCGGAACGGCATCCCGTGCACGGTTTCTGGCGGCCAGGTTTCTGGGACGATGCTGTCCCCGTCACCGACGACCCTTTGGTCGTCGACACGGCAGGCGAGGTGGATGTCGCGGCTCTCGCCGACCGCATCGACCGTGCCTTGGCTGCCTGATGCCTCGTCCGAGCGCCCCGCAGGGGCGCATCACCCGCGGCACGACGGGCGTCAACCGGCTGCGGCGCGTCGACCGCTGGATCGCGGCGCTGCCGGTGCTGCGCTCGACCGCGGACCCGCTGGTGGTCGACCTCGGCTACGGCGCGTCGGCGACCACGACCCTCGAGTTGCGCGACCGCCTGGCGGCCACTCGGCCCGATGTGCAGGTCGTCGGGGTCGAGATCGACCCGGAGCGGGTCAGGATCGCGACCGCAGCCGCCCGCGACGGCGTCACCTTCCAACTGGGCGGCTTCGAGACGCCCACGCCCGGTTCGCGGCGGCCCGCGGTCATCCGCGCCCTCAACGTGCTGCGGCAGTACGACGAGAGCGAGGTCGCGGCGGCGTGGGCGACCATGACCGCGCGGCTGCAACCCGACGGCGTTCTCGTCGAGGGCACCTGCAACGAGGTCGGCCGGGTCGCGAGCTGGGTCGCGCTCGGGCCGTCGGGTCCACTGACCTTCACCATCTCGTTGCGGCTCGCCTCGCTCGAGCATCCGTCGATCGTCGCCGAGCGGCTTCCCAAGGCGCTCATCCACCGCAATGTTCCGGGCGAGCGCATCCACGAACTGCTCGTCGAGCTCGATCGCCTGTGGGCGGTGCATGCGCCGCTGGCGGTCTACGGCCCGACCCAGCGCTGGATCGCGGTGGTCGACGCCCTGCGCACTGCCGGCTGGCCTGTGCGCGACGGTCGCACGCGCTGGCGCCTCGGCGAACTCACGCTGGACTGGGCGGCCGTCGCCCCCGCCCTCTGATCGCGCGCGTCAGACCGAGGGCAGCAGCGCGCGGGAGGCATCCGGCTCAAGGCCGGTGCCGATCAGCAGGTCGACGACCAGGGGGCGCAGCATCAGGATGATCGCGGCGTCGGTGAGGCCGGCATCCGGGATCGTCACCGCGGGGTCCAGCCGTCGTGCCAGATCGCTCAGCAGCGAGCGGGCCTGACCCGTCACCTGCAGATCGTCGAGCTCCCGGCCGAGCAGCGTGAGCGCGGTCTCCACCTCGTTGACGACTCCGGCGAGGGCCGGTCGGGCGACGCCGTCCCGCACCAGGAATTCGACACGCCGGGCGAGCGAGCGCAGATGCCGCGACGCGAGGTCGGCAGCCTTCTGCGCGCGGGCGTCGCGGCGCAACTCCGGCAACCGGGAGCGGAGGAACGGCGAGATCCGCGAGACGGAAAGAGCCGTATCGAGCGAGGCCGCCCAGTTGTCGATCAGTGGCTGCGTACGCCGCAACCGCGTCAGGGCGAGGTCGCCGGCCGCCTCATCCGCATCGGTGAGACTGTCGACGATCGACCCCATCGACTCGGTCAGCACCGAGAAGACCACCCGCCCGTCGCGCCGGGCCGCCCGTGTCGGATCGCGGGGGATCAGCGCCGTCACCACCAGCGCGACTACACCGCCGACGAACGCGTCGATCGTCCGGCCGAATGGCCCGCCCGCCGGAATCGGCAGCAGAACGACGAGCGCCGAGGGAACGGCAGCCGCGACCGCGAAGGCCGGGTTCGTCGAGACCGCGCGCCCGACCACGAACACCACAAGCAGCACGACGAGCAACTGCCACAAGCCCTTGCCCACGAGCAGGGAGAGCCCGTCGCTGAGAGCGACGCCGAGCAGGATGCCGAGCACCGACTCGGCGACCCGCTGCGGTCGCGCGTCCCGCGAGAAGCCGAGCGCGTTGATCGTCAGCGTCACGGCGAGGATCGGCACCGCGTGCCCCAGCCCCCAATGAGCGATCGAGTACGCCGCTGCGACGGCCACCAGGATCTGCCCGATCGCCGGCAACGAGTGCAGAACCCGTTGCCCGGCGAGCTTCGCGTCGAGTTGACGCCGCACCCTGCGCTCGAGCCGGCCGAGCTGGCCTGCCGTGCTTCTCTCCTTCGGCTCGGCCACGATCTTGTCGTCCGGCTACCGCCGGACGGCACCGATCCGCGGAAGCCGTGGCACGTTCGCCTCGGCGCCGGCATCCGGCGGCACGATCACCTGCTGCGCGGCGGCGAGCGCGACCCCGGCGGCGGTCGTCACGGTCAGGGTGGCGGCCGGATCGGCCGAGCGCTTCAGCACGGCAAGCGCGATCGGCCCCAGCTCGTGATGCAGCGCCGCGGCAGTCACCCGTCCGACGACCGTGGAGTCGCCGCTGTCGCCGCTGAGAACTACCTCGTCGCCCGGCTCCGGCAGCACCCCGTCCGAGCCGTCGAGGTGCAGCAGCACCAGTCGCCGTGGCGGGTGCCCCAGGTTGTGCACCTTGGCCACGGTCTCCTGACCGCGGTAGCAGCCCTTGCTCAGGTGGACGGCCGAGCGCAGCCAGTCCAGTTCGTGCGGGATGGTCGTCCCGTCGATCTCGGTCGCTGCGCGCGGGCGCCAGGCCTCGATCCGCAGCGCTTCGAGGGCGAGGGTGCCCGCCGCAGGGAGCACGCCGAGCGCGTCGAGGTTCGAGCGTGCGACAAGCGACTCGGCATAGTCCCAGCTCTCGGCAGGGTGCACCGGGATCGCCGCGTACTGGAATCCGCCCGCCACGATCGACCGCCACGGGTCGTGCCAGACCAGCGGCATCCCGTTGCCCTGCGCCGTCGCGGCCGACAGGACGGCGGACACCTCGCCCAGCGAGCCGACCGTGGCGAACTCCGCCGAGCGGTCGAGCACCTCGACCCGCAGCATGAAGCGCATCTTGCTCAGAAAGGCGAGGAACCCGGCCCCGGTTCCGGCATCCATCAACAACCAGGTGGTCTCGCCGTCGTCGAGCACGCGCGCCGCGTATTCGACCCGGCCGCTCGGGTCGAGCAGCAGCGTCTCGGCCGCGACTCCCGGGGCCAGCCCGATCAGTCGTTGCGAGGTGAGCGAGTCGAGCCAGCTGAGCCGGTCGGGGCCGCTGATCGACAGGATGTCGCGGTCCGACAGGTCGACGATGGCGCGGCCCGCGGCGAGCTCGCGCTGCTCGCCGAGCGGGTTGCCGTAGTGCCGCGGCGGCTCCCCCACGGCGCCGTCGCGCAGGGTGAAGGGATCGACGAATCCGCCGGGCTCACTCGACACGAGCGAGCCTGCCCGACGCGTGCGTGCGCAGTTCTTGACCGAGGGCCGCGATGTCCCACGCCCACAGCAGATGATCGTCGACCAGACCGTAGAGCCGGGTCGCGGCCGCGTACTCCTTGGCCGAGGCGGTGCGCACGACGGCATCGGTCGCCAGATCGATGCGCGGCCCCTTCACCTGCCCGAGGTACAGCTCGTTGACGCCGCCCGGATGCAGGATCGTCACCTCGAGCTCGAATGCACCGTCGGCAGTGCGCAGCGTTTCGACCTCGTCGGCGGTCGTGAAGACCGGTTCGCCGACGCCGGGGAGCATGCCCGGTCCAGGGTCGGCGTCGACGAGCGGACGCGCCAGGCGCCAGTAGCCGATCTCGGAGAACAGCTGGGTCGGCGTCGGAGCCGGGGCGTCATCCGGGGCGTCGTCGTCGACCGCGCCGAACAGCCAGGTCGACGAGCTGTACTGGATGTGCGGCGTGCCGTCTTGGGTGAACGCCACCCGCTGGCCGAACTCGTACTCACGCGTCTCGTCGCCGACCCGGTACGCGACGATGCCGCTGCCCTCCCAGATGCCGAGCAGCCACGACAGCGGCACGATCTCGGCGGGCAGGGTGGTATCGAGTTCGAACATGCGAGTGCCGGAAGAGGGAATTATGACTGGCCGCGGAACAGGTTGTAGAGCACGGTGACCGAGACGAACGCAATGGCCAGCCCGGCCAGCGCGAGCAGGCCCACGAAGAGCAGTTCCAGCGCGAGGATCATGCGTCGAGTCTAGACGCGGCTCAGAGCAGAAGCAGGATGCCGCCGGCCACCGCGCAGATGACAAGCGCGCCGCCGAGGCTGGCCATCATCCGCGTGACCAATCCTTCTTTGCGCTGCAACGCCAGTTGGATCGCCATTGTCACGAGCACCGATGCGGCGAGCACGATCGGAAGCCAGGCGAGCGGGCCGCCGAGGCCCGAACCGCCGGAACCGCGCGGCGCAAGCACCCCCACCAGAACGGCGCCGGCGAGCGCGATCACCCACACGGGGATCACGCTGCGCAATGACCAGGCCATGAGCCGATGGTACTGCCGCGCGCATCCGAAGAAATGAGGCTGCGGAATCGGTCGATACACTGTGCCGTAGGCGTTTTGGAGGACCCTGTGGCCCAGCTGTTGATCCTGACCTCAACGGTCGACGGCGAGGTTCTGCCCGCGCTCGGGTTGCTGAGTCATCGCGTTCGGTCTATTCCGGCCGAACCGGCCTCGCTGATCAACGCTCCCGCCGCCGACCTGATCCTGGTCGATGCGCGGCAAGATCTGGCGAGCGCGAAGTCGCTGTGCAAGATCCTGAACACCACGGGCGTGAATGTGCCGCTCGTGCTCGTGCTCACCGAGGGCGGGCTCACCGCGGTCTCGGCCGAGTGGGGCATCGACGATGTGCTGCTCGAGACGGCCGGTCCGGCCGAAGTGGATGCCCGCATCCGCCTGGTGATCGCGCGCCTGGCCCAAGACAAGTCGTCGTCGAAGATCCAGGCTTCGGGTGTCGTCATCGATGAGGCCAGCTACTCGGCCAAGGTGCACGGACGCCCGCTCGACCTGACCTTCAAGGAGTTCGAGCTGCTGCGATTCCTGGCGACGCATCCGAGCCGGGTGTTCACCCGCGAGCAACTGCTCAGCGAGGTGTGGGGCTACGACTACTTCGGCGGCACCCGCACGGTCGACGTGCACGTACGGCGCCTGCGCGCCAAGCTCGGCGACCTCGAATCGCTGATCGGCACGGTGCGCAACGTCGGCTACCGCTTCAACGTCTATGAGGACGAAGACCGGCTGACCCCGGTGTGATCGGCCGGCCATCCCCGGGCCGAGCCGGGCAGCGCATCCCCGACACCTTCCGTTAACCCGCGCAGTGGCAGGATGGGGCGATGGAGAGCGACAGCCCCCTCGGCGATGCCACGATCGCGGCCGACCTGCTCGACGACGACGAGGCAGAACCGGTCCTGGTGGATGACGGCACGCTGCCTCACGACCGGTTCCTCGACCGCGAACTCAGCTGGTTGGCGTTCAACCAGCGCGTGCTCGAACTCGCCGAGGACCCGAAGCAGCCGCTCCTCGAACGCGCCAACTTCCTCGCGATCTTCGCCAGCAACCTCGATGAGTTCTTCATGGTCCGGGTCGCTGGCCTCAAGCGCCGCATCGCGACCGGGCTCGCGGTGCCGACGAACGTCGGCCGTGCTCCGCTCGACGTGCTGGCCGACATCAGTGAGAAGGCGCACGAACTGCAGGATCGGCACGCCCGCGCCTTCCAGCTGCTGGTGAAGCCCGATCTTGACGAGGCCGGCATCCACATCGAGAGCTGGAGCGATCTCGACGAGAAGGATCGCGTGCGCATCGACGAGATCTTCTCGGCGCAGATCTTCCCGGTGCTCATGCCGCTCGCGGTCGACCCGGCGCATCCCTTCCCCTACATCTCGGGGCTGTCGCTCAATCTCTCGATCCGGGTGCGCAATCCGAAGACCGGCAAAGAGGAGTTCGCCCGCCTCAAGGTGCCGCAGAACTTGCCGCGCTTCGTGCAGCTGCCCGATGACTCGCGCGGCCTGCTGCGGTACATCCCGCTCGAAGATCTGGTCGCCAACCACCTCGAAGAACTCTTCCCGGGCATGGAGATCGTCGCCCACCACGAGTTCCGCGTCACGCGGAACGAAGACGTCGAGGTCGAGGAGGACGAGACCGAGAGCCTGATCCAGGCCCTCGAGAAAGAGTTGCTGCGCCGCCGCTTCGGCCCGCCGATCCGTCTCGAGATCAGCGACGACATGGATGCGGTCACCCTCGACCTCCTGATGAGCGAGCTGCAGATCACCGAGCAGGAGGTCTACCGCCTGCCGGCGCCGCTCGACCTGGGCGGCCTGTTCGAGGTGACCAAGCTGGATCGCCCCGCGCTCAAGTACCCGCGCAACGTTCCGACCACGAGCGTCAACCTGCTGCCGACCGAGCCCACCGAGAAGCCGGACGTGTTCGCCTCGATCGACCGGGGCGACATCCTGCTGCACCATCCCTATGAGTCGTTCGCGACCAGCGTGCAGGCCTTTCTCGAGCAGGCGGCGGCCGACCCGAACGTGCTGGCCATCAAGCAGACCCTGTACCGGACCAGCGGTGACAGCCCGATCGTCGAAGCACTCATTGACGCCGCCGAAGCCGGCAAGGCGGTGCTGGCACTGGTCGAGATCAAGGCGCGTTTCGACGAGCAGGCCAACATCGGCTGGGCGCGCAAGCTCGAGAAAGCCGGCGTCCACGTGGTCTACGGGCTGGTCGGGCTGAAGACGCACAGCAAACTCGCGCTGGTGGTGCGGCAGGACCGCACCGGCACTCTCAAGCACTACAGCCACATCGGCACCGGCAACTACAACCCGAAGACCAGCCGGATCTACGAAGACCTCGGCCTGCTGACGGCAGACGACACCGTGGGCAAAGACCTGACGCGGCTCTTCAATGAGCTGTCGGGTTATGCGATCGAGAAGAAGTTCAAGCGCTTGCTCGTCGCTCCGCTGCATCTGCGCAAAGGGCTGCTGAAGCGCATCGAGGTCGAGGCCGACAACGCGGCGGCGGGGCGGCCGAGCGGCATCCGCCTGAAGGTCAACTCGATCGTCGACGAGGCGATCATCGATGCGCTCTACCGGGCGAGCAACGCGGGCGTGCCGGTGGACATCGTGGTGCGCGGAATCTGCTCGCTGCGGCCCGGCGTCGAGGGCGTCAGTGAGAACATCCGGGTGCGCAGCATCCTGGGCCGCTACCTGGAGCACTCGCGCATCTTCTGGTTCGCCAACGACGGCGACCCGCAGGTCTACATCGGCAGCGCCGACATGATGCACCGCAACCTCGACCGCCGCGTCGAGGCCCTGGTGCGGCTGGTCCGGCCGGAGCACCTCGACGAACTGGCGGGGCTGCTCGACCAGGCGATGAGCGACGAGACTTCGTCGTGGTGGCTCGGCTCGGACGGCGTCTGGGTGCGGCACGACACCTCGCCGACCGGCGAACCGCTCTCTGACATGCAAACGGCACTGATGCGCCAGATCGCCGGCCGCCGGCGCAGTGGAGCCCTCCGGTGAGTCCCGCGGACGCGTCGAGCGCTCCGGTGCTCGCCGCTGGAGCGGTGCTCTGGCGCGAGACCAAGCGCGGCGTCGAGATCCTCCTGGTGTACCGCACTCAGCACCGTGACACCTCGCTGCCCAAGGGCAAGGTCGACCCCGGCGAGACGCTGCCCGAGACGGCCGTCCGCGAGATCGCCGAAGAGACCGGCCTGGTCGTGGCCCTCGGCCCTCCGCTCGGTGTGGTGGAGTACCAGCTCCCGAATGGCCGCGACAAGGTGGTCTACTACTGGGCGGCCGAGGTGGGTGAGCTGGCCATCGCCAACTCGACCTTCGCGGCCAACGACGAGATCGAAAGCCTGCACTGGATGTCGCCCGCCGACGCCCGCGCCGCGCTCAGCTATCCGCACGATGTCGACATCGTCGACCGCTTCGCCGAGCTGCACAAGCAGGGACGCGCGCGCACCTTCGCGATCATCGCCCTCCGCCACGGCAAGGCGACGCCTCCCGAGAACTGGGACGGCCCGGATGCCACGCGCCCGCTGCTGCAGCGCGGCATCGATCAGTCGCTCAGTGTCGCCCTCGGCATCGCGGCCTACCGCCCGGCCAAGCTCATCTCGTCGACCGCCGAGCGCTGCCTGCAGACGATCGCACCGACCGCCCGGGTCACCGGGCTCCCGGTCACCGAGAAGGCGGAGATCAGCCAGGATGCGTATCGCGGCGACAGCGCAGCCGTCTCGAAGGTCATCGCGAAGCGCTTGCGCAAGCGCGTGACCACCGTGCTCTGCAGCCATGGACCGGTGCTCCCGCAGCTCATCGACGCCGTGGTGCGGACGACCGGCACGCCCGACTCCGGCAAGCTGCAACGCGCCGCCATGCTCTCGACCGGCGAGTACGCGGTGCTGCACGTGCCGATCGACCACCCCGAGAGCGGTGTCGTCGCGGTCGAGATCCACAGTCCCACCGCCTGAGTCCGCCTTCCGCGGCGCGGCGAGTTCCGCATCAGTTCACCTTCCGTTCACCGAGCGCCCTGAGGCTGGTCACGCGGTGTTCGTAGCGTCGCCTTCGGCCCGTTCCTGGGTCGACCAAGACAACCCCACATTCCCGAAGGGAACACAGTGAAGATCACGCGCTCTGGCAGCATTGCTGCCTTTGCACTCATCGGAACGCTGGCACTCGCCGGCTGCGCCGCCACGTCCGACACCGGCAGCTCGAACGCACCGTCGGCCTCCGCCGACACCACGGTCGCCGGTCCGAAGATCGACCCCACGCTCGCCGGCACGATCACCTCCGGTGGATCGAGCGCTCAGGCCAACGCCGAGACCGCCTGGACCGCCGCATTCAAGGCGCAGGCCAGCGGGGTCACCATCAACTACGACAAGTCGCAGGGTTCCGGCGGCGGTGTCACCAACTTCCTCTCCGGCAGCTATGACTTCGCCGGCTCGGACGCAGCCCTCAAGCCCGAGCAGTACACCTCGGGCAAGACCCTGTGCGCCGGTGGCGCCCCGATCGACCTGCCCGCCTACCTCTCGGGTGTCGCGCTGGTCTACAACCTGTCGGGCGTCACCGACCTGAAGCTGAGCTCCGCGACCATCGCGAAGATCTTCACGCTGCAGATCAAGACCTGGAACGACCCGGCGATCGCCGCCGACAACGCGGGCGCCACGCTCCCGTCGACGCCGATCACGGTCGTGACCCGTTCCGACGGCTCGGGCACCACGGCCAACTTCACCAAGTACCTGAGCGACACCCAGAAGAGCATCTTCACGGTGGCGCCGACCAACGCGTGGCCGATCGCCGGCACCAGCGGCCAGCAGGGCGGCTCCGGCGTCGTGGCGGCGGTGACCGCGGGCGCGGGCGCCATCGGTTACGCCGACCAGAGCTCGGTGGGCTCGCTCGCGCAGGCGAAGATCCAGGTCGGGACCGGCAAGGACTTCGTCGCGTACTCGGCGAAGGGTGCAACGGCTGCCTTCGACGCCGCGGCGACCACGCAGGCGCAGGGCGACGGCGACATGACCCAGGTCATCGACTACTCGAAGATCACCGACAAGTCGGCCTACGCCATCCCGCTGCTGAGCTACATCATCACCTGCACCGTGCACAAGGACGCCGCTCAGGGCAAGCTGACCAAGGCGTACCTCGGATTCCTCGAGAGCACCCTCGGCCAGGCCGTCGCCGCGAAGAACGCCGGCTCGGCTCCGCTTCCGGACTCGGTCCTGAAGGACGCGCAGAAGAGCATCGCGCTCATCAAGTAGGTAACCAACACCCGGCTGCAGGCCATATCCTGCTGCCATCCGGCCACGCCGGGCGACCGCACCCCTGAGCGAGAAAGAAATCAGTGAGTACTCACACAACTGGTTCCCCCGCAGCAGGTGCGTCGCCCGGCGTGACTGTTCGCCGGTCTTCGGGCCGGGCGAAAAGCCGGCCCGAAGACCGGATCTTCTTCGGACTGAGCTTCGGCTCGGCCACCTTGATCATGGTGATCCTCGCGGCGGTCGCCCTCTTCCTGATCATCAAGGCGATGCCCGCCATCGTCGCGAACTGGCAAACCCCCGACCTTGCGGGCGGCACTACGGCCGGCAATGACACGTTCTGGGGATACGTCGCTCCGCTGGTCTGGGGCACCGTCTGGGTCTCGACCATCGCCTTGGTCATCGGGGCTCCGGTCGCGATCGGCATCGCACTCTTCATCTCGCACTACGCCCCACGCCGTCTTGCGGGCGTTCTGGGTTATCTGGTCGACCTGCTGGCCGCCGTCCCCTCGGTGGTCTTCGGGCTGTGGGGCATCTTCGTCATCCGGCCGTTCCTGCTGCCGCTCGAGCACTGGCTGAACGCCAACCTGAGCTGGATCCCGATCTTCGCCGGGCCGCAGACCAGCACCGGCTCGACCGTCCTGGCCGGCGCGGTCGTGCTGGCCGTCATGATCCTTCCGATCATCTCGTCGATCTCGCGCGAGATCTTCTTGCAGACCCCGCGCTTGCACGAAGAGGCCGCCCTGGCCCTGGGTGCGACCAAGTGGGAGACCATCCGGCTCGCCGTGTTCCCCTACGCGCGCTCCGGCGTGGTCAGCGCGATCCTGCTCGGACTGGGTCGCGCCCTCGGTGAGACGATGGCGGTCGCGCTGATCATCTCGCCCTCGCTGAAGGTCTGGGTGACGATCCTCACCGACAGCCAGAACTCGCAGACCATCGCCGCGAACCTTGCCCTCAACTTTCCAGAGTCCAACCCGCTGCAACGCGAGGCGCTCATCGGCACCGGTCTCATGCTGTTCGTCATCTCGCTCGCGGTGAACTTCGTGGCTCGGGGCATCATCACCCGCACCGGCCCGGGCAGGAAGCGCACGCCACGGCGTTCGGGCGTCGTCGTGGTTCAGGATGCCTCTCCGATCGTGATCTCAGACACGGCGCTGTCGGCGACCGAACCCGGGTCGCCGGCCGATCACGCCGCCCGCGAGGCTCGCTCATGAGCGCCACCACCGTGACCGACCCGCCCAAGCCGCGGCCGCAGGCCAACGGCCTGACCAGCGGGCAGCTCCCCCGCTTCTTCGAGCTGTACGCCCTGCTGGGCTCTCTGCTCGTGGTCGGCGGCGCCTTCCTGTTGATGGGTTTCAACCTGGTCGGCTGGCTGGTGGTGACCGCGATCGTCTACCTGATCGCGATCGGCGTCTTCTCGAGCATCGTCGAGAATCGCCGGCGAGCCACGGACCGCGTGGTGCGCGGCATCGTCATCGTCGCGTTCCTGCTGGCTTTCATCCCGCTGGTGTCGACGCTCGGCACGGTCGTCATCCGCGGAATCGGCACGCTCAACTGGAGTTTCATCACCCAGAGCACCGGCACCCACTTCGACCCGAGCACGCTGGTGGTGACCGAGAAGCAGGGCGCTCTGCAGTCGATCGTGGGCACGCTCGAGATCACCGGCATCGCGGCGCTGATGTCGATCCCGGTCGGATTGCTCACGGCGATCTACCTGGTCGAGTACGCGCGACCCACGCAGTGGATGGCGCGCACTGTCACCCTGCTGGTGGACGTCATGACCGGCATCCCCTCCATCGTCGCCGGCCTTGCCGCCTTCTCGCTGTTCACGATCATCATGGGCCCGGCCAAGGCGTTCAGCGGATTCTCTGCGTCGGTCGCGCTCTCGGTGCTGATGATCCCGATCGTGGTGCGCTCCAGCGAAGAGATGCTCAAGCTGGTCTCGTCCGAACTGCGCGAGGCCTCGTATGCCCTGGGGGTCACCAAGTTCGCCACGATCACCCGCATCGTGCTGCCGACCGCTATTGCCGGCCTCGTGACCGGCATCATGCTGGCGATCGCCCGTGTGATCGGCGAGACCGCGCCGATCTTCATCGCGGCGAGCTTCACCAACAACTTCAACGCGAACCCGTTCAGCGGGCCGATGAGCACACTGGCGGTTCAGGCGTACGCGGGCTACAAGTTCCCCGGATCCGACATCCCGGCGTCGGTCGCCTCAGCCTGGGGCTCGGCGCTGCTGCTGGTGCTCCTGGTCGTCATCCTCAACCTCATCGCGCGCATCGTGGCCCGCATCTTCGCTCCCAAGGGTCTGCGCTGACGCGCCGGCCACATCCGCCCGAATCAGCCCGACGAAACGGAAAATCGTGTCCAAACGCATCGAGGTCAACGACCTCAACGTCTACTACAGCGACTTCCTCGCTGTAGAAGGAGTCTCGATCACGATCGAGCCGCGTACGGTGACCGCGCTGATCGGCCCGAGCGGATGCGGCAAGTCCACCTTCTTGCGCACCCTGAACCGGATGCACGAGGTGATCCCGGGCGGCCACGTCACGGGCGAGGTCATCATCGACGGCAACGACCTCTATGCGCCAGGCGTCGACCCGGTGCTGGTGCGCCGGCAGGTGGGCATGGTGTTCCAGCGCGCGAACCCGTTCCCGACCATGTCGATCGCCGACAATGTGCTGGCCGGCGTGCGGTTGAACAACCGCCGCATGTCGAAGTCGGATGGCGACGACCTCATCGAGAAGTCGCTCAAGGGTGCGAACCTCTGGAACGAGGTCAAGGATCGCCTCTCGCTGCCCGGCCAGGGGCTCTCGGGCGGTCAGCAGCAGCGCCTCTGCATCGCGCGCGCCATCGCGGTCTCACCGGATGTGCTGCTCATGGACGAGCCGTGCTCGGCCCTCGACCCGATCTCGACCCTCGCGATCGAGGACCTGATCGAGGAGCTCAAGCAGGAGTACACGATCGTGATCGTCACGCACAACATGCAGCAGGCCTCGCGCGTCAGCGACAAGACCGCGTTCTTCAACATCGCCGGCGCCGGCAAGCCCGGCAAGCTGATCGAGTACGACGACACGACCACGATGTTCTCGCGCCCGAACGTGCAGGCGACCGAGGACTACGTGTCGGGCAAGTTCGGATAGGGGCCGATTCGCGGGGGGCGAACCCCCGACCCGTGAGAGTGCCCACAGCTCTCGCTGGCGGTTACTTCGGGAAGCTAACGTTGTCGAGGCAATTCAATGCCGACTTCCTCGTTTCAGCCGTTCGAAGGAACCGAGATGTTTCTGCCGCTGAGCATTCCGAGCCCCCCACCGTCGTGGGCGCAGTTCCACCTCGGGCCGCTGACGATTCACACCTACGCCCTGTGCATCCTGGTCGGGATCCTCGCCGCCGTACTCATCACCTCCCGACGATTGACGGCGCGTGGCGCGCAAAGAGGTCTCGTTCTCGACGCTCTCGTTTGGATCATCCCGCTCGGAATCATCGGCGCCCGGTTCTATCACGTGTTCACCCACGGGGGTGACTACTTCTACCCGGGGGCGAATCTCTGGAATGTCTTCGCGATCTGGGACGGGGGAAATGCTCTCTACGGAGCGATGATCGGAGGTGCTGTCGGCATCCTGATCGAATGCCGTCGCAAGGGGCTCCGGTTCCTCTCGTTTGCCGATGCACTCGCCCCTGGGATGCTTGTCGCCCAATCGCTGGGCCGCTTCGGCAACTACTTCAACCACGAGCTCTTCGGCCTGCCCACGACACTGCCCTGGGGACTTCAGATCCTGCCGACCGACAGCATGTTCCCCAAGAACCTGCCGGCTGGCACCCTCTTTCACCCGCTGTTCCTGTACGAGATCATCTGGAACCTCGTCGGTGTGGCGATCATCCTCGTGCTCGAGCGCCGATTCCAGCTGCGCTGGGGTCGGACAATTGCCCTGTACTTCATCTGGTACGGGCTCGGTCGCAGTTGGCTCGAGGCGATCCGAATCGACCCGACCAGCGACCAGCTGTTCGGAATCCCGGCGAACATCTGGGCGTCGTTCGGCGCGATCGCCATCGGAATCGTCCTTTTCGTCGTGCAGACCCGGCGACACCCGGAGCCCGAGCTGAGCCCCTACCGAGACGGTCGTAGCCCGAACACCAAGGCCATCAGGGTCGGCGGCGGATCGAATACCGATGCTCCGGACGGCCGGTTCGCCCGTACTGCAGCTCCAGGCCGATCGCACCGCTCTGCTCGAGCTGGGTGAGGGAGCGCTGCGCGGTGGCGCGGCTCATCCCGAGGCTCTGCGCGATGTCGGTCGCCGAGAGTCCCGTGCCGCTGGAGGCCAGAGCGTCATAGACGAGCTGAAGTGTCGGAGCGAGTCGGCTCAGTTCTGGGCGCACCGGTGGAGTCCTGGGCGGACGCAGCAGATCGAAGATCCGGTTGATGTCGCCCTGGGTCGCCTCATCGGGGAGGTCGTCTATGTGTGCTGCGGCTTCTCGGAATGCGGCGAGACGCTCAGCGAGTTCGGCGAAGCTGAACGGTTTGACGAGGTAGTGCGTCACCCCGAGGCGCAGCGCCGACCGCACGTTGTCCACATCGTTTGCCGCGGAGATGACGATGGCCGCGGGCGGCGATGGGCGCTGCAGCATCTCCTGAAGGGTGCGAAGTCCGTCGACATCCGGCAGATAGATGTCCATCAGGACCAGGTCCGGATGAAGTCGGCCCGCCATCTCCAAAGCCTCAGCCGCGGTGTGGGCCTCTCCGATCACCTCGAATCCGGGGACCCGCTGGACCAAGGCGACATGCAGCGAAGCGACCCGGTAGTCATCGTCGACGACCAGCACGGTCAAGGGCGCGCTGGTCATGGAAGCCGCTCCAGGGCCGGAAGCGGAGCGAGAGGCAGCACGACGGTGAAGACGGCCCCTGGCCCGTCGCCGACCGTGATGGACCCCCCGAAGCGTCTCACCGTCGTGTCCACGAGCGACAACCCGAGCCCGATGTGGCGCACGACTGCGCCCCGCTTCGTCGTGTAGCCGTTGTTGAAGATCTGCGGGATCTCGCCATCCTGCAGCCCTGGGCCGTTGTCGCGCACCGAGAGCACCAACGATTCAGGGGCCTCGACCACGCTCACGGTCACCCGTCGGGGCGGCCGGCTGTCGGCGAGCGCGTCGAAGGCATTGTCGATCAGGTTTCCCAGGATGGTGGTGAGGGCCTGCACATGACCGGGTACCTCCGACAAGCTGCTCTCGGATGCGATCGTGAGATCGATCCCGCGCTCGTGGGCCTCCGCCGCTTTGCCGAGCAACAGGCCGACCACCTGTGGCGCCGCGATGTGGGTCCTGAGCGTCTGATCGAAGTCGGCCGTGCTGCCGCGGATCTCCTGGATGTATTCGAGAGCCTCCTCGGGCCGTTCCAACTCGAGCAGGCCCGCGATGGCGTGCAGGCGGTTGGAGAACTCGTGCTGCTGCGCGCGCAGCGATTCGATGAAGCTGCGCTCCCCGTCCAGCTCGCGCGTGAGAGCCTCGAGGTTGGTGCGGTCCTGAAGGGTGATGACGGCCCCGTGCGGTCGGCCGTTCAGCACCACCGGCATCCGATTGACGACCAGGCAGTGATCGTCGGTGATGACGATCGCGTCCTTCACCGCGGAGGTTCCCACCAGGGTCTCGGTGAGAGGACCGGCCGGGAGCACCTCCTCGAGCCGATGGTCGAGCGCGTCGGGGTGCACCCCGAGCAGCCGCTGAGCCTCGTCGTTGATCACGCTGATCCGGCCGAGCGGATCGATGGCGATGACCCCTTCTCGAATGCCGTGCAACGTCGCCTCGCGTTCCTGGAAGAGCCGGGCGACCTCGTCAAGCTCGAGTCCGAAGGTGCGCCGCTTCAGCACGGTGGCGAGCCCGAGCGAGGCGAGCGCTCCGATGATGAGCACGGCGGCGACCCAGATGCCGTAGGTGGGCAGTTGAGCCAGCAGCTCGCTCGAGACCGAGCTCTCACGGATGCCGACCGAGACCTCGCCGATGAGAACTCCGGCGGCCGAATAGAGCGGCACGCGCGCACTGGCGTTGACGCCCGTGGACCCGTCGTTGATGCCGAGGTGCACGTGGCCGTCGAGGGCGACCACCGGCTCGGACACCCGCTGGCCGATCAGGGCGGGGTTCGGGTGGGTGTGGCGGATCCGCTCGTTGTCGATGAGCACGATGTAGGTGGCGCCGGTGCGTTTTGCGGTCGTCGTGGCGACCGTCTGCAGCATCGGCTGGCATGCCGGGTCGTTCGTCGCCATGCAGTCCTGCACGGCGGGGATCTCGGCCACCGACTCGGCGATCGCTGCCGCACGGGCCTGGTATTCGTGATCCAGATTGTCGCGGGCCGTGGTCGCGAAGAGCGCGAATGCGATGGCGAGCGACACGGCGAGGATCGCCAACTGAGCCAGAAAGATCTGGCTCGACAGTTTTCTGATCCGTCGTCGCATCGTGGGGTCGATTATCGCTGCGCGCGCCGCTGAGCGCATCTGAGCAGAATGCGCGAAACCCGCGACAACGCGCAGAACCGGCGAATGGAGCACAAGCGAGACGCGGGCCCGACCGCTCATGCAGAGTTCCTGCAACACGCTCCGCGAAGACAGAGAGGTCTCCTGCGCATGGGTACACGCGTTCCCCCCGACACATCCGGCTCCGCCATCGGCGACACGGATGACGCCGCCCGCATCGACATCGTCGGACTCACCAAGCGGTATCTCACCCCGAAGGGCGAGACGTTCACCGCGATCCACGACGTCTCATTGACGGTGGAGCCCGGGCAGTTCTGCGCGATCGTCGGGCCGACCGGATGCGGCAAGTCCACGACGCTCGCACAGGTCTCCGGCCTGGAGCACCCGAGCGACGGATTCGTGTCGGTCGGCGGCCAACGGGTGGACGGGATCACCAAGGGCGTCAGCTACATGTTCCAGTCCGACTCCCTCTTTCCCTGGAAGACGGTGCTCGGCAACGTGATGATGGGGCCCGTCCTGCTCGGCACCCCGAAGAACCAGGCCATCAAGCTGGCCTTGGACTGGCTGCGTCGGGTGGGTCTTGCCGGGTTCGAGGACCGCTACCCGCATCAGCTCTCGGGCGGGATGCGCAAGCGCGTCGCCATGGCGGCGGCGCTCATCAACCGTCCGCGCATCCTGTTGATGGATGAGCCGTTCGGCGCGCTCGACGTGCAGACCAAGGCGATCATGCAGGCCGAGCTCCTGCAGCTCTGGGAGGACCTGCGGCCCTCTGTGCTGTTCATCACCCACGATCTCGACGAGGCAGTCACCCTCTCCGATCGGGTGGTCATCATGACCAGCAGCCCCGGGACGGTGAAAGACGTCTTCGACATCGACTTGCCGCGGCCGCGTGGTGACGTGCAGGAGATCCGGCACGAGTCGCGATTCCAGGAGCTCCAGGGACAGATCTGGGCATCCCTGAAGGACGAGGTCACGCGTGCATACGAGCGGTCTGCGGCGGTGGCGGCATGAGCGCCGCGACCGTGCAGCTGGCCAGCCAAAGCGAGCTCGAGCTGCAGGCCACCGGCCGTCGGGCTCGTTCCCGCCGCGCCGCCTTCGTCTGGCTGGGCCGCCTGCTCGTCGTCGTGGTCGTCATCGGCGGATGGCAATGGTTCACCTCCGTCGGCTGGGTCGACAAGTTCTTCTACGGCCAGCCCACCGCGATCTGGGACAGCCTGGTCACACTCTTCACCCAGGGGACCGCGTTCGGCCCCATCTGGGAGCAGATCGGGGTCACGGTGGAGGAGTCCGTCCTCGGGTTCCTGCTGGGGACGGTCGTGGGCATCGTCTTCGGCATCGTGCTCGGGTCGAACCGCTATCTCTCCGACGTGCTCAACCCGTACATCAAGGTGCTCAACTCGATCCCGCGCATCGTGCTCGGCTCGATCTTCATCGTCGCCTTCGGGCTGGGCCTCTTCCCCAAGGTCCTGCTCGCCGCGGTGCTGGTCTTCTTCGCGGTGTTCTTCAACGCCTACCAGGGGGTTCGCGAGGTCGATCAGAACCTGATCGCCAACGTGCGGGTGCTCGGCGCATCCCCGCTGCAGATCGCGCGGCACGTGACGATCCCCTCGGCGATGACCTGGATCATCGCGAGCCTGCATACCGCATTCGGCTTCGCGATCATCGGCGCGCTCGTCGCCGAGATCCTGGGCGCGCTTCAAGGGATCGGCCTGATCATCAGCCAGGCGCAGGGCCGACTCGACCCCGACACGGTGTTCGCCTGCATGGTCATCATCGGCGTCTTCACCCTCGGCGCCGAATACCTCATCACCCTCCTCGAGAAGGTCGTCCTCAAGTGGCGCCCGCCGTCGCGTTCGGAATCGCAGCCGATCTGACCGACCTCCCACAGTCCGCCGGAATCCCTCCGGCACCATGAAAGGAAACGCACACAAGATGAAGAAGCGCAGCATCGTCGCTGTCGTCCTCGCAGCATCAGCAGCAGTGTCGCTGGGGCTCACCGGGTGCAGCAGTTCGTCCCCCTCCGGTTCCGCAAGCTCCGCAGCCGCGGTGCCGACCGTCAAGTTGATGGTCGGCGGCATCGACAAGCAGATCTACCTCCCGTACCAGCTCGCGCAGAGCCTGGGCTTCTACAAGAAGTACGGCGTCAACGTCGAGCTCTCCACCGAGCAGAACGGTGGAGTCGGAGCCGAGGATGCCGTGGTGTCCGGCCAGGTCGACCTGGCCGGTGCCTGGTACATCCACACCATCGACTTCCAGGTGAAGGGCAAGAAGGTCATCAACCTGATCCAGCTCTCGGGCGCACCCGGCGAGCGGATCATGTGCAGCCCGGCTGCCCACGTGAATAGCCCGTCAGACATCAAGGGCAAGACGATGGGCGTCACCGACCTCGGATCGGGCACGGATGAGCTGACCCAGTTCATCGCGTCGAAGGCGGGGGTGACCCACGCCGACTACAAGACGCTTGCCGTCGGAGCCGGAGCGACGGCCATCGCCGCGATCAAGGGCGGCAACGCCGACTGCGTGATGACCACGCAGCCGACCGTCGGCGCGCTCGAGAAGCAGAAGCTCGCCACCTCGGCGGTCGACTTGGCCAGCACCGCGGGAGCCAAGGCCGCACTCGGCGGCGCGTGGCCGGCGGCGGGCCTGCTGGCCCAGGCGTCGTGGGTGAGCTCGCACAAGGATGCCGCGCAGAAGGTCGTCACGGCCCTGACCGCGACGATGAACTGGATCCACACCCACACCGCCCAGCAGATCGCCGACAAGCTGCCCCAATCGTTCGTGCAGAACGCCACGATCTCGAAGGCGGACTATGTGGCGGGGCTCAAGCAGGACCTCGGCCAGTTCCTGCCGGACGGCCTGATGCCGGCCGGCGGACCGAAGACCATCTTCGAGATGCAGAACGCCATCGGCGTCGACACGACGGGAATCAGCTACACCGACACCTTCACCAACACCTACGTGAATGTCGCACTGAAGCAACTCGGCATCACGCCGACGACGAAGCCCGCGGGCGCCGCCGGCTGAGCCATTGCTCGACGATGGCCCCGATCCTCTCCCGGCGAGAGGGTCGGGGCCATCCGACATTCCAGGACCTTCGGCCCGTCTGGCACCGGTCCCGACGTGTCAGGCTGCACACGCACCGCACTCCGCATTGTGCGGGCGTGCCCCTCACGATCGGCCTACGCGTATGTCCTCTCTGCCTTCCGACCCCGTGCAGCCCTGGAGCGTCCCGCCGGAGGAACCGCACCGCGGAAGCCTCTCCGGTCGTCTCAACTGGCTTCGCGCGGGCGTGCTCGGAGCCAACGATGGCATCGTGTCGGTTGCGGCGATGGTGGTCGGGGTCGCGGGAGCGACATCGTCGGTACCCGCTCTCGTCGCCGCCGGCGCGGCGGGGGTGGTCGGCGGTGCCATTTCGATGGGCCTCGGCGAGTATGTCTCTGTGAGCAGTCAGAGCGACAGCCAGAAGGTCCTCATCGCGAAGGAGCGCCGAGAACTTGCGGAGGCTCCCGAGGCGGAGTTGGCGGAGCTGGTGGGCCTCTACCGGGCGAAGGGGCTCTCGCCGGAGACCGCGCAGAAGGTTGCGGAGGAGCTCACGGCCCAGGACGCGCTGACCGCGCACCTGAACGCCGAACTCAATATCTCAGAGGAGGATGTCGTCAGCGCATTCCACGCCGCGTGGGTGTCGGCGATCGCCTTCACGCTCGGGGCGCTGCTTCCTCTGCTCGCGATCCTTCTTCCTCCGGCCAGCATTCGCGTTCCGGTGACGTTCGGCGCCGTGCTCGTAGCGTTGACCGTTCTGGGGATGACGGGGGCGCGACTCGGGGGCAGCCCGCTTCTGAAGCCGACCCTCAGGGTCGTGATCGGCGGCCTCACCGCTCTGGTCGTCACCTTCGCGATCGGAAGCCTGCTGGGAACCAGCGGACTGGTGTGACGGAGTTGGTCGTGAGCATCCAGGGCACGGATCGGGCACCCGCCCTCTGGTTGAGGTACCCGATCGTGGCCCTGACGATCGTCGTCGGAGTGGTCGGCGGTGTTCTGTGGGTGATCGGGTTCGATCAGGTCGTCCGGTGGGGCTTCGCCGGGTTCTCCGTCGCCATCGCGGCGGTCGAGGCCTGGGGGATGCTGAAGCAGCTGCGACGTCGTCAGTTCGGCATCGACGTGCTCGCGATCATCGCGATCGTCGCGACGGTCGCAGTGGGCGAGGTCATCGCGAGCATGATCATCGTTCTGATGGTGTCGGGAGGCAAGGCTCTCGAGGATTACGCGCAAGGGCGCGCGCAACGCGAACTGACGGCCCTGCTGGAGCGGGAGCCGCAGACGGCCCACCGTCTCAGACCGGGGACTACCGAGATCGAGGAGATCGCCGCGACCGACGTCCGAATCGGCGATGCCGTGCTCGTGCGATCCGGCGAGGTCGTCCCGATCGACGGCGACCTCCAGTCGGCGAGTGCCTCGTTCGATGAGTCCTCCCTCACCGGAGAGAGCCTCCCGGTGACGCGGGTCGGGGGCGATCCCGTGCTGAGCGGCTCGGTCAACGGCAACACCTCTGCGGTCATCGTGGCCACGGCTCTTGCCCGCGACAGTCAGTTCCAGAGCATCGTGGCGCTGGTCAAGCAGGCGTCGAGCAATAGGGCTCCAGTGGTCCGCCTGGCGGATCGCTATGCGATCCCCTTCACGCTCGTCTCGTTGGCGATCGCCGGGGTCGCATGGGCGGTGTCCGGCGATCCTGTGCGGTTCGCCGAGGTGCTCGTGCTGGCGACGCCATGCCCTCTCGTCCTGGCCGCGCCGATCGCGTTCATGGGTGGCATGAGCCGGGCCGCCCGCAACGGGATCATCGTGAAGGGCGGAGGTGTGATCGAGCAATTCGCCCGGATCAGGACGGTCATGTTCGACAAGACCGGCACCCTGACCACGGGGACTCCGGCGATCTCCAAGGTCATCGCCGAGTCGCCGTGGACCGAGGCCCAACTGCTCACGATCGCGGCCTCGGCCGAGCAGCTCTCGTCTCACGTTCTTGCGGCATCGATCGTCGCCGCGGGACGGTCACGCGGTCTCGCCCTGATCGAAGCAGCCGACTCCGAGGAGATCGCCGCCCAGGGTGTGATCGCGACGATCGGAATCAACCGCGTCGCGCTCGGAACGCTCGAATTCGCCCGCAGTCAAGCCCGGGATCCGATCGCCGAGGCCACGATGGCCGGCGGCGAACTCGCGATCTACGTGGTCATCGACGCGCGGTTCGCCGGCACGATCATCGCGTCGGATCCGGTCAGGCCGAACGCCGGATCGACCGTTGACGCGCTTCGAGTGCTGGGTGTCACGAACATCGTGATGCTGACCGGTGATGCGCAGGCGACCGCGGATCACGTGGCGTCGATGGTCGGGATCTCCGAGGTGCGGGCCAACTGCCTCCCGGCCGACAAGGTGGAGTCGGTCCGCTCGGCGGTCGCTCGGCCCGTGCTCATGGTCGGCGATGGAGTCAATGATGCCCCCGTTCTCGCGTCAGCGGATGTGGGCGTCGCGATGGGCGCCCGTGGTGCGACGACAGCCAGCGAGTCCGCGTCGGCCGTCATCCTGGTCGACGACATCTCGCGGGTGGTGCGCGCGCTCGAGATCGGCCGCGACACCGTCCGGGTGGGATTGCAGAGCATCTGGCTGGGGATGATCCTCAGCGTCGGACTCATGATCGTGGCCGCATTCGGGGTGATCCCGGCAACGGTCGGCGCGGGCATCCAGGAGGTCGTCGACCTGGCGACGATCCTCAACGCTCTGCGCGCGCTCAAGCCGCGAGAGCGGCAAGCCGAGTGAGCCTGGAGGGCTTCGCGACAGGGGCCGAAAGACCCTGACTCCCGTTCGTTGCGCGGCCTAGCCTGTGGGCATGCCCGGATCGCCGCTGACCTACTCCGTGATCGCGCGGACGACCGCGCCCGGGTGCGCTGAGATCGCGTTCGACGGTGAACTCGTCCGCTTCGACAGGAGTTGGGCCTCCGACCCGTCGGGCCTTCCCGGACCGGCCGAACTCCTTGCTGCGTCGTTCTCCGCCTGCCTCCTGAAGAACCTGGAGCGGGCAGGACAACTCCTCGAATTCCAGTACGACGACGCCGAGGTCGAGGTGGTGGCCCGCCGGCAGGATGACCCTCCGCGGTTCGTCGAGATCACGTACCGGATGCGGATCAGCACGGCCGAGCCTCAGAGACGGATCGACCTCATCCACCGCAACCTTCAGAAGTTCGGAACCGTCTACAACACCCTCGCCGCAGTCTGTGCGGTTCACGGGACAATTGAGGCATCGGTGCACCGTGAAGCGGTACAATCGGAAGGGCGCTGACCTCCATGCCTCGTCGACACATCAGTTCCGGCTCGACCTTCGAGGCGCAGATCGGCTACTCGCGTGCCGTGGTCGCGGGCGATTGGGTGTTCGTCTCGGGCACCACCGGCTTCGACTACGCCACCATGACCATCTCGGATGACGTGGTCGAGCAGACCGCGCAGGCGTTCGCCAACATCGCCGCGGCGCTGACCGAAGCCGGGTCGAGCCTGGACGAGGTGGTGCGGGTCACCTATGTGCTGCCCGACGGCGCGCTGTTCGAGCAGTGCTGGCCGGCCATGCGCGAGGCGTTCGCATCGGCCAAGCCCGCGGCGATGATGATCCAGGCCGGCCTGAGCGACCCTGCGATGAAGATCGAGATCGAGGTCACCGCGCTGAGGGGTTCGGCCGCGTAGCTCGCATGCCCTCGGGCGGAGTAGTGCCGGACCGCGGAACGCCTCTCGGCAGAAGGCCGCTCGAAGCGGCGGAAATTGGAGCCCGGGGTTACCGCGGCCCGGCCCGAACAGTTTACCCGGTGTTGCCGGGTGTCGGCCCGTTCGCGCTAGTCGAGCGAGCCGGCGCGCGACATGCGCGCGCACCACGCGAGCTCGTCGGCGGTCGTGGTCAGCCGGAGTGCGCGCGTGGTGAGTTCGGTCGCGCGCTCGGGGCTGGTGGCATCCTGGTCATCGGCGATGCTGGATGCCCCCGCCGCCTCGACCCGGCAGAACGCCGCAGCCCGCTCGAGCGCGATCGCGAAGTCTCCCTCGAACAGCCCGCGCAGGATCAGGTCGGCGAGTTCGGTCACCTCGTGCGGACCGGCCGGCGACGGTGCCCCCGCGACCACGGGGTCGATCGTGCGCAGCACCTCGGTGCCGCGTTGGAACAGCAGGGCGACGCCCTCAGGATCCTGCCGGATCATCACCCGCACCAGGTAGATGCGCCAGAGCGCGCCCGGCAGGCTGTGCGCGGCCGACCGTGCCCACAACTCGGCGAGCGCATCGATGCCGTGCTCATCGGTGTAACCGACCAGCCGGTCGACCACTTCAGGGTCGTCGCTGTTCTTGGCCCGGGTGAGCAGTGCGTGCGCGCTCTCGTGAGCGGCGCGCATCACCTTGGCCGGATCTTCCCCGCCCGCGAACGCCTCGAACTCATCCCCGCCGAAGAAGGCGGGCCGGTGGAAATCGTCGGCCATGCATTCCAGGGTAACGGCGCGGGCCGACCAGGTCAGGCGATCGGGATCCACACCCGCATCGCTGAGGGGCCGCGCTGCGCCCAGTCGTGGTACGCGATCAGCGGCACCTCAACCCCCTCCGTCTCGATCGGGGCCACCACGTCGTCAAGCGGTTCGTACGGCCAGGGATCGGGCGGCGTCAGGGCGTCGCGCAGCCGCACCCGCACCCGGCCGTCCCGCTCGTACGGCGCCCGAGCCGGGTCGATGACGAGATCGCCGAAGCCGGCTCCATCGGTCAGCCCGGCCAAGCCCGCCACGTCGACGGTCTCGAGGCAGAGCACCTCGGGGCCGCGCTCGATCGCGACCGTGCCGCGCACCGCGTCGATGTGACGGTCGGGGGCCGTGACGCGCGGCTGCATCGGCAGGTCGAGTTCGATGACGTCTCCCACAGCGAAGACCCGCTCGATGGGCACCGAACCCGGGCGGGCGTCGAACGACTCGGTGTCGCCCTGAGCCGCCGCGCTCCCGGCCCCGCGCACCGTCACCCGCGCAATTCCGGCCCAGGCGGGCACCCGCAGGGTGAGCGTCCAGGCGTCGGCCGGCGTCTCGCGAATGGTCACCCGCACCGCGCCGTCGCGCGGGTACGCGGTGTCGACGTCCAGGCCGATCGCGCGCCCGTCATCCAGCCTGGTGCGGATCGATGACGAGGCATATTGATGCACCTGGATGCCGCCACTGTCCGCCGTCGCAAGATAACCCGCCAGGCTGGCGAAGGTACGTGCCACGTTGGGTGGACAGCACGCCACCTCGAACCACGGAGCGCGCTGCGACGACGCGGCGCGGGGTGAGACCTCATCCATCGACACCGGCGGCGCCGGGTCGCGGCGGTGCAGCGTATTGGCATAGAAGAACGAGCGCCCGTCGGCGGCCGGCGAGGTCGCGACCACGTTGAAGAGGGTGCGCTCGATCAGGTCGGCGTACTGCGCTTCACCGCGCGCGAGCAACAGTCGCCAGGTGAACATCACCGAGCCCACCGCCGCGCAGGTCTCGGAGTACGCGCGGTCCGGAGGCAGCACCCAGTCGTCGCCGAACGCCTCGTCCTGATGATGCGAGCCCTGGCCGCCGGTGAGAAAGGTGCGACGCGCGATCGTGTTGCTCCATTGCGCCGTGAGGGCCTGCAGAAGCACGGTGTCGTCCGTCTCGACCGCGACATCCACCGCCCCGGCACTGAGGTAGTTGGCGCGCACGGCATGACCGCGCAGCACGGTCGCCTCGCGCACCGGGATGTCGTCCTGGTAGTAGGCGCGGCCGAACTCGATGTCGTCAAGGGTGCCGTGCCCTCGGCGCTCGATGAACAGCCGCGCCTGCTCGAGGTAGCGCGGGTCTGCCGTGATGCGGCTCAACTCCACCAGGCCGGTCTCGATCTCGGGATGCCCGCAGAAGCTCGGGATGCCCTCGGCACCGAAGACCTCGCACACCAGATCGGCCGCGTCGAGCCCGATGCGGAGAAGCCCATCATCGGAGTCGGGCGCGGTGCGAACACGCGCCACCGCCGCTTGAAAGAGGTGGCCGAGGCAGTACAACTCGTGACCCCACTCCATCGCGGACCATCGCGGCTGCTGCCCCTCGCGGCCGAACTGGGTGTTCAGGTACCCGTCCGGATCCTGCGCGGCGCCGATCCGCGAGACCAGACCCCGGAACTCGGCCTCGAGCTCGGGATCCGGCGAGCGGCCGAGCTCCCAGGCGAGAGCCTCGAGGTACTTGTAGACTTCCGAGTCCGAGAACTCGCGGCCACGGCGCCCGGCAGGCAGCCCGCCGGTGACGGCCAGGTCGAAGTTGTCGATCCATCCCTCCCGATCGAGCCAGGAGCGGATGTGACCCAGCGTTGCCTCCCGATTCACCCGCTGCCGGTCGGCCCAGAACCCGCCGGTGATCGTCACCTCGTCGAGGCCGAGTGGACGCAGTCGTCCCGTACCGGGCAGCACCGGCGCGGACGGCCGCCCGGTCTTGCGTGCGGTGGTCATCCCTTGAACGCTCCCGACAGAAAGCCGCGCACGTAGTGGCGCTGGAGGATCAGGAACAGCACGACGCAGGGCAGCGCCAGCACGACGACCCCCGCCTCGGTCGCGCCATAGTCGACGACGCCCTGCACCTGCCCTCGCAGGTTCGCGACGGCGAGCGGCAGAGTCTGCAGCCGGGAGTCGGTGATCAGGATCAGCGGAGCGAAGAAGTCGTTCCACGAGGCGAGGAACGCGAACAGTCCCACGGTGATCAGCCCGGGTTTCACCGCGGGCAGCAGCACGCGCCAGAGCGCGCTGAACGAGGTGCAGCCATCGACCATCGCCGCCTCATCCATTTCGCGCGGCACCGCTTCGAACGAGATGCGCATCATGAACGTCGAGAACGGCAACTGGAACATGGTCAGCACCAGCGCAACGCCCAGCAGCGTGTTCTGCAATCCGACCCGGGTCAGGATGACGTAGAGCGGGATCAGGACGGTTGCGTACGGCACCATGAGGATCGCCAAGGTGAGCAGGAACAGCGCGTTACGCCCGACGAACCGGAACCGGGCGAACGCGTAGCCCCCCAAGGTCGAGACGACCAGCGTGAGCAGCACCGTGAGCCCCGACACGATGACCGTGTTCAGGATGTACACCCAGACGCCCGCCTGGTAGTTGCCGAGCGTGATGTAGTTGCCGAAGCCCCATCCGTTCACCTGGTTGGTTCCCGGATGCGGCGATACCGACGACACGCCGGTCCAGACCAGCGGGTAGAGGAACAGCACCGCCAGCGCCGTGGTGAACACCCAGTAGGGGGTCCTGACCGCGATGCCGCGGACGCCGAGCGGGCGGGAGCGCCGTGTTGTGGCGGTGCTCATCTGCTCACACCTCGCTTCTGCCGCGGAACGCGCGGATCTGACCGATATTGATGATGACGAGAGCCGCGAGCACGATGACCGAGAGTGCCCCGGCGATGCCCAGGTCGTTCTGCCCTTGGAAGGCGACGCTGTAGATCAGCTGCACGACCGTGATGGTGCTGTTGTCCGGTCCGCCCTTGGTGAGGATGTAGAACTGGTCGAACGCGAGCAGCGAGCCGGTGATGCAGAGCACGGTGGTCAGCGCGAGCGTCGGACGCAGCAGCGGCAGTGTGATCCCGCGGAAAGTCTGCAGCGGTCCCGCTCCGTCGATGCGGGCCGCCTCGTAGACGTCATCGGGGATGTTCTGCAGGCCGACGAGCATGAGCAGCATGTAGAAGCCGGCGTAGCGCCAGACGATCAGGAACAGGGTCGAGCCGAGGGCGGCATCCGGCGTCCCGAGAAAGCTGAAGCCGGTGCCGGCGAGCAGGTGCGCGAATGGGCCGGCAAAGGGCGAGTAGAGCACGTAGAACAGCAGCGACGCCGAGGCCAGCCCCAGCGCCGAGGGGACGAGGAACGCGACCCGCAGCACCGACTTCCACCTCGTCGACTGCTGCACGAGCAGCGCGAGCCCGAGGCCGAGCACGATCAGCAGGATCGTCGCGAGAACCGTGTACTTCACGGTGAACCCGACCGAGTCCCAGAAGAAGCGGTTCAGCACCGCCTTCTGATAGTTCACCGGAGCGTTGATGCCCAGGTCACCGCCCAGCAGGGGCCAGTTCGACACCGACATCTTGCCGACGACCAGCAGCGGCAGGATGAACAGCAACAGGACGAACAGCGCAGTCGGCGTGGCGTAGAGCCAGCCGGCAGCGCTCCGTCGCCGCCGCCGCGGAGGGCGCGGTGGCGTTATTCGACGGGCAGGGGCGGCGACGGTCATGGTCGAGTCTCTCGATCAGTTGCGGATGACGGGAAGAGGGCCGGCGCGCGGAAAGCCCCGCGCGCCGGCCGGCTGGTGGTTACTGGGCGAGGACGGAACTGATCCCGTCGTTGTCCTTCTTCACCGACGTTCCGTCGCCGAAGACGGCGTTGCGCACCAGGGTCAGCCAGGGGCTGTTCGCCGCGTTGAACGCCTGCTGGAAGTTCAGCGAGAGGGGCGTGTCGCCCTTGCCCGCCACGGTATTGACGGCGAGAACCCGCGGGTCTTTCTGCGAATACTGGTTGTTCGCCAGATCGGAACGGGACACCACGTCGCCGTCCTTTGCCAGCACGTTGACCTGGGCGTCTTTCGACATCATCCAACTCAGGAAGTTCCACGCCTGGGCGGCCTTCTTGGAATCCTTCGAGACGCCGATGCCGTCTCCACCGACGAAGGTGGACTCGCCGCCATTGACACCCGGCAGACCGCCGACCCCCACGTCGAATCCGGTGGTCGACGACAGCAGGCTGGCCGGATACGGCTGGATGCCGATCTTGCCCGAGGTGAACGCGGCGGTCCAGGTCGGGCCGGTCTCATCCTTCGAACCCGGCAGCACAGCGCCATCAGCCCAGAGCTTGTGCCACACGTCGTAGACCTTCTGGGCATTGTCGCCGTCCAGCAGCGACTTCGAGCCGTCGGGGTTCATGACCTGGTCGCCCGACGCCCAGATGCTGGGGAACCAGGTGAAGACCAGGCAGCCGCCGCAGTCCAGTCCCGAGGCGGTGCCGTAGGTGTCGGGAAGGTGCAGGGCCTGGATGGCCTCCGCGTCATCCGCGAACTCCTGCAGCGTGGCCGGCGCCTTGCCGGGGTTGAGGCCGGCCTGCTTGAAGAGGTCCTTGTTCCAGAACATCGCAGACAGATCGAGCACGAACGGCAGCACGTAGTTCTTCTTGTCCAAGGTGCCGGCCGTCAGGTGACCGGGGTTGATCGACTTCTTGAACGAGAGGCCATCGATGTTCTTGGTCAGGTCTTGGAACAGGCCCTGCTTGACCCAGTTGGGCACATAGACGATGTCAGCGGCGAACAGATCGGGCAGGCCGTTCGCGCCGGCCGCAGCGCCTACCTTGGCGACATAGTCGTCGTTGGGCACGACGGTCAGGTCGACCTGGTTCTTGTGGCTCTTGTTGTATGCGGCCACCAGGAGCTTGGCCTGCTTCTCGAGCGGGGCGCGGGTCCAGAGGGTGAGGGTGCTGCCGTCGTCGGTTCCGTTCGGGCCGGCCGTTGCGGCGTTCGACCCGGGCGTCCCCGAACTACAGGCGGTCATGCCGGCGAGAAGCAAGCCGGCGGTGACCAGCCCGGCCAGCAGGGGCAGGGGGCCCCGGCGGCGACTGATGTGACTCATGGTGCTCTCCTTGTGCTCTTCGTTGAGCGGGCTCCAGGGAGCCCGACGAGGGAATTGGATCGCGCCGCGGGCCAAAATACGAAACCCGCCGAAATCCATTTCGGAGACTAGAGCCGTGCAGGTAAGGTCGTCAATGAATCGCAAAGCCAAAAGTTTTCGAAAGTGTCAGGAGAGCAGATGCGAACATCAGGGGGCACGCGGGCGGTCACTCTGAGCGACGTTGCGAAGGCGGCAGGAGTCTCGCTGTCCACCGCATCGAAGGCCCTGAACGGCCGCGACGAGGTCTCGAGCATCACCCGCCAGCGCGTCGTGGATGCGGCGAAGAAGATGTCGTTCACGCCCAGCCAGGTGGCGCGCAGCCTGCTGGCCGGCCGAACCGGAACCGTCGGTCTGCTCACCAGCGACCTCGAGGGCCGGTTCGTGATTCCGATTCTGATGGGAGCCGAAGACGCGTTCGGCGCCGGCGAGGTGAACGTCTTCCTCTGCGACGCACGAGGCGACGCGATCCGCGAGCAGTACCACCTACGTGCACTGCTCAACCGGCGCGTCGACGGCATCATCGTCGTCGGCAGCCAGACCGATCCGCGGCCCTCGCTCGGCCACGATCTGCCGGTTCCGGTCGTCTATGCGTACGCGCCGAGCGACGATCCGACCGATCTCTCGCTGACCCCCGACAACGAATCGGGCGGTCGAGCCGCCATCGAGCATCTCGTCTCGGTCGGGCGCTCGCGGATCGCGCACGTCACCGGAGACCCGAGCTACGCCGCGGCACGCGATCGTGTTGCCGGCTCGCTTGCCGCGATCCGCGCCGCCGGCCTGGAGCCGGTCGGCGACGTCATGTTCTCGAACTGGTCGGAGGCCTGGGGCCGGGATGCCACCGCGGCGCTTCTCGCGCGGCATCCCGATGTCGATGGCATCGTCTGCGGATCCGACCAGATCGCCCGTGGCGCGCTGGACACGCTGCGCGACCTGGGTCGGCGGGTTCCCGAAGACGTGGCGATCGTCGGCTTCGACAACTGGGAGATCCTGGCGGCGAACGCCCGGCCCGAGCTGACCAGCATCGACGCCAACCTGCAAGAACTCGGACGGACCGCCGCGCTGCGCGTCTTCGACGCCATTGCGGGCCGCGACGTCGGCGAAGGGACCACCCGGCTGCCGGTCAAGCTGGTCATCCGGGGGTCGACCATCCCGCGGCGCTGAGTTCGGGCCGAGCGGGTCAGCCGAGCGCGGCCCCGGCCCGGGCCCGGGCCACGGCCTGCCGGGCGAGCAGCAGGTAGGCGCTCGCCGTCCAGGTGTATGCCCGGTCGCGCAGGCCCGCGCCCGAGAGCGCGTCGAAGTTCTCGGCGAAGCCGGATGTCTCGCAGAGCAGCCGGAACCGGCCGCTCACCTCGTCGGCGAGCTCGGGGTACCCGCTGACCCGCAGCCCGTCTTCGATGAGGACCGTCGACGGCGCCCAGATCGGACCGCGCCAATACCCGTCGTCGGCGTACTCCGGTGAGTCGACCAGCTGGGTTGCCGGGCCGAACGCGGTGAGGTGCCGCTCGATCTCGGCCGCGAGACGCTCGGTCACCTCGGCGGGCAGAGTGCGACCGGCCACGATGGGCAAGAGATTGAGCAGGCTGCCGGTCTTGCTGACCCGGCCGCCGGTCGCCGAGCGGGCGACGAAGGCCTCGCCGGTCCAGAGTTCGGCGAGCAGGGCGGCCGCGATCTGGTCGCGGTGCCTTTGCCAGTCGGCCGCCCCGTCGAGGCCCAGCTCGTCGCTCAGCGCGATCAGCGCATCCAGCTGCACGACCAGGAACGCCGCCAGATCGGGCGACTCGATCACGCGATCGTGGTCGAAGGTGGTCGAGTTGTCCCATCCACTGTCGTTGCCGTGCTGGTAGTGCGGCAGCGCGTGGCCGGGCACCCGGCGGTAGTCGAGCCAGAAGTCGGTCCAGGCCGCGAGCCGCTGCTGGATGCCGATCAGGGTCTCGCGATCCACCTCGGTCTGCTCGCGCAACTTGGCCAGGGCCCAGCCGTGGATCGGCGGCTTCACGAAGTTGTAGAGGATCTCGGAGTGCGTCACCGAATCGGGCATCGCCCCCGAGGCATCCTGGTGGTCGAAGGGGGTCAAGAACTGGTCGAGAGCCAAGCCCGGATCCCCCGGGCTGAGCGCAAGCGCGTTGAAGCAGTGGTCCCAGCTCCACACCTTGTCCATCCAGTGCTTCGACATCAGCACCGACTCGCGCCGCAAGAAGCCCCGGGGCGACACCGTCGCTGACCACAGGACGTAGGCCGCGAGCTCGGCCGCCGGCGTCGAGGCATCCCGCCAGTCCGCGATGGAGTCGGCGAAGGCCGCGAACTCGGCCGCCGCCTTGTCGACCAGCGCGTCGAAGTCGCGCGTCGAGCGGTAGGGGTGCCGCGCCGTCTCGAACTCCTCGATGGCGATCTCCCAGCCGTCCGCCGCGCTGGCCGGCCCGCCCGAGACCACCACGGCCCGCGCGCTTTCGCCCAGCACCTCGGATCCCTCGACCCGCAGCTCACCGCGCAGCGCCGTCACGCGGTACCGCCGACCGGATTCGTAGGAGGTGAACACCGCAGACCCGTCGATCGGATCGGTGAACAGGTAGGTGCCGGTGAACGGGGTCAGCACCTCGGCGGCGTCGGCGATGCGGAGCTCGGCGCCCTCCCCTGCCAGACGCACGGTGTCCAGCCCCTCGAACGCCGCTCGGATGACGGCCCGGCCCGATTCGGTCCACGCCAGCACCGACGGCGATGCCTCGAACTCGAGGGGCAGCCGCACGCCCTCCCGCTCGGCGACCAGGCGCAGCACGGCGTGCATCCCGGTCTGATGGGTGACGAGGTGCAGGTCGTCGCGCACCGTGTGCAGTGCGACGACCGGCGAGATGTCGAGCCACGAGCCGCGCCTGCTGAACGGGATCTCGCGCACGTCGAAGTGCAGGGATGGTGTGCCGGGCATGGGTCTCTCAGTCCTTCACGGCGCCGGCCGTGACACCGGCCGCCACATAGCGCTGGGCGATTACCAACAGCACCGCCGCCGGGATCGACGCGACGACCGCGGTGGCCATGATCGCGTTCCAGTCCTGGGTGTTGTTGCCGATGTAGCGGTAGATGCCGATCGTGATCGGCTGCAGATCGCCGCCGCGGTTCAGGGTCGACGCGAAGATGAAGTCCGACCACGCCCACAGGAAGGCGAACAGCGACACCGTGACCACCGAGTTGCGGCTGATCGGCAGCACGATCGAGCGGAAGGTGCGCCAGGCGTTCGCTCCGTCGATCCACGCGGCCGAGATCAGCTCGTCGGGGATCCCGGTCATGAACGCAGTGAAGATCAGCACCCCGAACGGAACGGCCAGGGTCGAGTCGGCGAGGATCAGCCCGGGGATCGTGTTCAGCACGCCCCAACTGTTGAAGATGAGGTAGAACCCCATCGCCATGATGATGCCGGGGATCAT
>Ga0207711_10000298_pt1 | contig 53212 bp, 53 predicted proteins | sample KBSS34metaG_FD_184401 | JGI IMG/M metagenome (GOLD analysis project Ga0207711, IMG submission 184401) | Switchgrass rhizosphere microbial communities from Kellogg Biological Station, Michigan, USA - KBS S3-4 metaG (SPAdes) (version 2) | ecosystem: Host-associated > Plants > Roots > Rhizosphere... | reverse complement strand
ACTCGAACTAATACAGGTTCACGGTCAGCGGCAGCCCGGGCGCCATGGCGAAGTCCCTGCAGTTGACGGCGGCGGCTTCGACCGGCGCGGGCGTCGGAATTTACGTGCAAGGTTCGTCCGGGAGAACGGCGGCTCCGGTCGTGGCCGCATTGATGGACGACAACCAGCGCCCCATCGCCGACCCGGTCGTCGGCAATTCGGGCCACGACAACATCCTCGTTGAAATACTGGGCGATGCGGACGGCGGCACGCTGTCTGCGAACTCGGCCGCGGGGCCGGTCTCCGGCGTTCGAATCGCCACCACGACGCAAGGCGGTGTAGCCAACGTCACCTTCCATTCGGGCAGCCGCATGGGTCCGATTCAGATTCGCGCCACGGCAGACCGCGCCGACAACGATGTCGACAACGGTATTGCCGATCCGCTGGTCGCGACCACCACGATCGTCGTATCGGATGGCCAGTTGTTCAAGCTCGCGTTGTCGCCGGACCCGGATTCCATTCGCGTCAATCGGGTCGTTGCCGGCGTCAGCGGCGAAGGTTCCGCTGCGAGTTCCACGTCGATCGCCGATGCACAAACGCGCTACACACTCTTGGCCCGCGCTGTGGCGACCGATCGGGAGGGCAATCCCGTGCTGCCCGGGACTGCCATCCAGTTCGGGATCGTCGACAGCCCGGTCAGCGGTTTCCCTGCGCAGGGGGCCGGCATCTTTTCGCTCCACGGCAATGACGGCGATGCACAGGCGAACGGCGAACTGTTCACGGCCTCCGGCCAGAACGCATTCGTGACGGCCGATGGCGGCGCAAAGCCCGGCGACACCTTGTTGATCATGCGCGGCGCCGGCAATGCAGGTAACGAGGGCGCGCGCACCGTGCGTACCATCAACGGGGCGTACAGTTTGTTCGTCACGACGCCGTTCGACGCGAACGATGCGACAGGCGTGCCGTTCGACGGCAGCTCGACGTTGCTCTTCGCCATCGGGCGCATGGAACACGCCAGCGTCGTCGCGACCACGCCGACCGACGACACCGGCGTGGCGACGGCGACCATCGACTATCCCGCCGCCTATCTCGGGCAAACGATGGCCCTCTGGGCGCAAGGCACCGGCGTCGCCGAAGGAAAGGAAGCGCATCCGGCTACCGTCGAGCAATTGGTATTTCCAGGGATCGCCCCGGCGCACCTGGTCGCCGGCCCGACCCCGCTGATCGCGAATACGTCGGCGCCGTTGACCGTGTGCGCATACGATGACGCGGGCTCGCCCATCCAGGGCGCCGAGGTCCAGTTTTCCTTCCATGACTTGGGCATCGGCAGCGGCAGCATCGATGGCGCCGCGGCATCGGGCGCCTTGCCGCCGACCGACGCGAGCGGATGCTCGCGTGTCGGACTCTCTACGGCTGCCGTCTCCGGCTCGCTGGATGCGGGCGTGCAGTTCCATCTCGGCGATGGCGCGGTCAACGCACCGATCGACCTGCCCCTGCGATCTGGTCCGGGCAACGTTCTGCAGGCCTCGCGTTCCGCGCTCGACACCATCGATGGCCATATCGTGCTGACTTTGCTCGATCGCGAAGGACAGCCCATCGGCGGAGTCGCCGTCAGCGCCACCTGCGCGGCAGCGGCCGAGGTCGTCCGGCAGCCCGGCATGACCGATCAAGCCGGCCATGCCGATGCCCTCATCGACGCCTCCGCCATGAACCGCTGGGGCGAGGGGGACAGCGATATCTGCACGTTCGCCACGCCCGTCGCCGGAGGGCCTGCGGTGTCGATCGAAGCGCGAGGAGCAGATTTGTGTCGCCTGCATGCGGCTGCTGCGCAGTGCGTCGCGCAGGGCCGTTGAAAGACCACACTCGCGCGAAGCATCCTGCGGGCGACAGGGTGGTGCGGCAGTGATTCTGCTGCGCCCGTCGGCAGGATGGGGCGTTTTCGGACAAAGGAACGAAGCGTTGCCGGCGGCGATACCGGCTGAGGGTATGCTGCTCGGGCGCGGACCCTAATTCAGAAAATACGTGGGGCGTCGCTCGAGCCCATGCACGGCCGTTCCGACTGCCCTGTCGTTGCTTCGCCCGCGGCAGATGGGCGTGGGATACGCCACCCTCGCGAAATCGATAGGATTGCGCCATGCCCCGTCGTAAAGCGCGCGACATCGCTACCTCCGCCCACGCTTCGGCATCGCCGCGTGGTGCGGCCGCCCGCATAGTCGAAAGCGTATTCGCTGCAGGCTACGTGGCGGTCATCGCGCTGTTCGTCGGCTGCGCGGTTGTTCTCATCGGGCTGGCAGCCAGCGAGCTCTGGCATGCCATCACGATGCCCGGGACGGGGCGCGCACGTTTCGGAGCGGTGCTCGAGTGCGTCGGCCTGCTGACCATCGCGGTCGTCGCCTTGGAACTGGGTCAGACGATCTTCGAGGAAGAAGTCCAGCGCGACGTGAAAGTCAGCGGCCCGACGCGCGTGCGCCGGTTCTTGTCGCGCTTCATGGTCGTCGTCGTCATTGCCCTGGCCACGGAAACCCTGGTCGGCGTCTTCGAAGTGGTGGACGAAGATGCGTCGAAATTGCCGTACGTCGCATGCATCGGACTCTGCGCGGCTGCGCTGCTCGTCGCCTGGGGCGTGTTCATCCGGCTCAACCGAAGCGCCGAGGAACTCGAGCCCGAAGCGATGGCGCAGGCCAAACGCGAAGACGCCGAGGTGGGTGGGCACGAAGGCACCTAGCAGCGCGGCGGTATGCATTCCACATCGCGCGTGATCCCGGCGGCGTGAGCGAGGGAGTCCCTGCGCGCTCGCGTGCGCACGGCAACGCTACAGGGTAGAGTCCTCGCTTCTCGCCGTCGTGGATCGGAGCCGCCAGGCATTGAACCCGGCTGTGCCTCGGTAACGGAGTGGCAATCGCATCATGCTTTCCCGGCGCTACCGCTTCGAAGGCTTCGAGCTCGACGTTCCGTCGTGCGAACTGCGCCGCGATGGCGACGTGATTCCGCTGCCGCTGAAGTCGTTCGACTGCATCGTCTACCTGCTCGAAAAACGCAAGCGCGTGGTCGGCCGCGACGAGCTGATCAGCGCCGTGTGGGGCCGCGTCGACGTGAACGACGCCCTGCTCGGCCAGACCTTGGCGCGCGCACGTCGTGCGCTCGGCGATACCGGCGACGCGCAGCGCATGATCCGCACGATGCCGCGCTTCGGCTATCGCTGGGTGGCTCCGGTGACGCTCGTCGCCGAGGGCGATCCGGCTGCGTCCGGGAGCGACGCTCTTCCGGTCGTCCCGACCCCTGTCGCGGAACGAGCGCCGCCGTCCGTTGCGGGCTTGCCTGCGAACACTCGCCAGACGAGACGTCGACGACTCGTTGCCGCACTCGCCCTGCTCGCGGGTCTCGCTGGTGCGGCGATCGCCTTGAGGCACGCCGCGGTTGCGCCGCCGCCACGTCCGTCGGCGGCCGACATGTATCTCGTGTTGCCCGTCGCCGTACGCGATGCCGATACGCAGTCGCGCTGGATCCGCCTCGGCGCGATGGACCATCTCGCATCCGCCGTACGCGAACGCGGCCGGCTGCCGGTGCTTCCGAGCGAGCAGACGATCGCCTACCTGGCCAGCCACGACGAGGCCGAGCTTGCCGATCCGGCCAAGCGTCTCGGCCTGGCGCAGCGGGCCGGCGCGACGGTCGTGCTCGCCGCTGCCGCCCGTCGCGACGGCAGCCATTGGTCGTTCGCCGTCGACGTGCAGGACGCCGAGCGGACCCGGCACTACGAGGCCACGGCATCGACGCCGCTGCAGGCGGCGGATCTCGCCCTGGGCCAGTTCTTCTCGCAGATCGGCCGCACTGCCGAACCGGCGGCGACTTCGCGGCCGACGCTCGTCGAGCTGCAACAGCGAATCGACGCCGCCTTTCTCGAAGGCGATCTGCAGCAGGCGGCCGGATTGATCGAAGCGGCGCCGCTCGACCTGCAGCACGATCCGACGATTGCCGTACGCAGCGCGGAAGTCGACGAACGCGCGGGACGCACGGATCTGGCGGAAAACGGCTTCCGGCGCATCGCCGACGCGGGGGGCGACATTCCCGTTTCGATCCGCAGCCGCGCACAGTACGGGCTCTGCGCGATCGACTATCGCCGCTACAAGCTGGAGAGCGCGGCCGGCCATTGCGCGGATGCGCTGAAGGCGCTCGATGACCAGAGCGATCCGATGCTGCTGGGCCGCATCCACATGCTGCGCGCCGTCATCGCCGGAGAACGCGGCGACGAAGACGCGGCGATGACAGGCTTCGGTCTCGCGCGCCTGCAATGGCAGCGCGCAGGCAACCTGCCCGGCGAAGCCAGCGTCGACGGCAATATCGGAATGGCCGAGACACGACGCAGCCGCTTCGCCGAGGCCGTCGTGGCGTTCGACCGGGCGATCGCCGTATTCGAGCGCTTCGGCGTGAACGACCATCTTGCCGATGCGCTCGCGGCGAAGGCCGATGCGCAACGGCAGATGCTCGACATCGATGGCGCTCTCGCGAGCAGCGCCCAGGCATGGCAGCTCACTGCGCGCATCGAGAATGCGATCACCGTTCGCGCGGTCGGCTATTCGCGCGCGCTGGTGCTGCTGGCAGCCGGCCGCTTCGATGAGGCGGCGCACGTCGTCGAGCGCTTCGATGCGGCGGCGCCGAGCGCGCCGCCGGAGTTCGCCGTGCTGCGCCGCCGGCTGCTGGCCGAACGTGGGCATCCGACCGAAGCCGTTGCACAGGCCGACGCGATCGTCGACGCGGTGCTGGCACCTGCCGATCCGACCAGCGACGCCAGTTTGTCCGAAGCGGTTCAAGTCCTGGCCGACGCGGCCTTGCAGGCGGGCGACACCACGCTGGCGGGCCACTTGCTCTCGCGGCTGCGCGACGCCGGAGCGTCGCCGTACGATCCTGACCGCCCCTTCGTGGAAAACCTCGTGCAGGCGCGTCTGTCCGGCGCGACGGGCGACGACGCGAGGGCCGACACGCGGTTTGCCGCTGCGGTGGATACCGCCGTGCGCGACAATCGCCCCGACCTGATCGCGGCGGCTGCGTCGGCCTACGTCCTGTACCTGCTCGACCGGCAGCGGGTCGAGGACGCGACCCGCGTCGCCGGACACTTGTCGCTGTATGTCTCGAAGGACTACCACGCGGCAGGCGCGATGACGGCCCTCTACGAACGGTTGGGCGATCGCCGATCGGCCGACATCGCGCGCGCGCAGACGGCCAGGCTCGCCGGCCAGCGCGGGGGCGACGCAGGCGTCGCGCGCTGATCGAACGCAGCGTTCGTCGACGCATTTCACGCCGGGCGCCGCATTTCAAGCGCATGTCAAAGCGATTTCAAGCCGATGTGATGCGGGGCCGAGCGATCTGCGGCTAGCTTCGGAGCAGGCACTTCGATTCGGCTGCCGATGGCTGGCCGCACGATCGAGATCGCCGACTTCTCTTCACGCAGACTCAGGGGTTCTTCGGTGAAAACTTCAACGACCCAGATCTTCACCCGGCTCGCCGCGGCCGGAGCGCTGCTCGCCGGCGCACTCGAGGCCGCGCCGGCGCTGGCTTCCAAGGACGGTTCGACGGCCGACCGCGCCGGCGCTGCGGCACACGCGCAGGCCGTTCATGTCGGCGTAAAGGCCGCGACTGCCGGTACGGGCGGCATCCAGCTCACCGTCGGTCTCGCGCCCGACAACGGCGATCCGGCGACGTGCGGCAGCGCCGATACCTTGCAGGCCGTCATCGGCGACGCCGTCAACTACTGCTACACCGTCACCAACACCTCGGGCACGGTGATGGCATTCCACACGCTGACCGACAGCGTCGACGGCACGATCTTCTCCCTGATGCCGCACACGCTCGCCGACGGCGAGAGTTTCCAATTCAACAGAACGGCGGTCGTCCAGGCCGATTCGGGCGTGCACGAAACCACCTGGACCGCGCAGGACCAGCCACCGGGCTATGTCGCGCAACCGGGGCAGTACGGCTTCATCGATATCAGCCATGGCAACGGCACGGCGCTCGATCCGTTCGACGACGGTTCGACCGAGGTCGTGCTGCCGTTCGACCTGCCGTTCTACGACGGCAGCTTGAACACGCTGTGGGTCGGCAACAATGGCGGCATCGTCGTCGGCGACGTGCAGCAGTCGATCCCCTCGTTCGAGTTCCCGCTGCCGTACGTCAATCCGATCGGCCCGATCAAGGGCAGTCTGATTCTCCCGTTCTGGGACGATCTCGGCGCCGGGGCCGGCAACGTCTATTGGCTGGCGATCGGCGATACGCCACCGCGGCATGCGGTCATCCAGTGGAACCGTCCGCATTTCCTCGGCGACGACGACGCGCTCGCTTCATTCGAAGTCTGGCTCGGCGAAGACGGCACGATCTCGTTCCAATACCAGAACACGACATTCGGCGACCCGGACAACCCCGATTGGGACAACGGCGGCAGCGCGACGATCGGCCTGCAGAACGCCGACGGTTCGATCGGCAATCAGTATTCCTACGACACGGCTTCCCTGACGCCGCCGCAGGCGATCGACTGGGTCGCCACGCATCCGCAGTTCGCCAGCGCCAGTGCATCGACGACGATCGAGCCGCTGCAGCCGGCGACGCTGGCGGTCAATCCCGATCCGCTGAGCGCGAGCGTCGACCTCGGCAGTGCGCCGGTCGACGTGCCGGTCGTGATCGCCAATGCGGGCCAGGTCGACCTGCACTGGAGCGTGACGGAAGCCCCCGGCGGAACGGCGGAGGCGATTGCCCACGCGCCAAGCTCGACAGTTGCCGCTGCGGCCGACCCGCACGCCAGGTCCGCAAGCTACCGTCAGGCCGTCCAGACTGCCGTGCCGATCCGAGCGTCGGAGACGGCAGGCTGCGATGCCGGCACGCCGGGCATACAGATTCAGGACGACGGCATTCCCGACGACGGCTACACCGAGGTTTCGTTCGACGTCGTCTACGAGCGCGTCGCGTACGTGCAGCCGTTCACCCCGGACAGCTATCCGGCACTGGTCTCGAGCGTCTGCGTGGCGTTCCTTTCGAACGGCCCGGCGACGCAGGACTTCGAAGTCCTCGTCTACGACGACACCGGACCGGCCGGTACGCCCGGCAACCTGATCGCTTCGGTACCGGCCACGGCGACCGGCATTCCCGCGAACGGCGCCGCCTTCGTGCGCGTCGACCTCGGCGGCTACGCGATCAGCGTCGCCAGCGGCAACGCCTACATCGGCGTGGCGTTCGACCCGCTCGCTCCGGGCAACGTCTTCATGGCGGCCGACACCAGTGGTGCACCCAATCCGGACGGATATCAGGGGCATGCCCAGGTGTGGCCGGGGCCGATGCTGAGCTGGAGCCAGCTGATCGATCCGGGCGTCGGCCACCCCGATTTCCATTCGCTGCTCGTGCGTCCCGTGCTGGAGCCCGACTACTGCGCCGACATGGCCGATGTGCCGTGGCTCTCGTTGAGCGTAGGTGGCGGCGTCGTGTCACCGCAGTCGCAGCAGACGATCACCGCCACGCTGGATCCTTCGGGACTGGCCCCGGGTGCGTACAGCGCGACGCTGTGCATCGCCAGCAGCGATCCGCGCAATCGACGCCTGCCGGTGCACGTCGCGTTCAACGTCGGCGACCGCATTTTCACCGACGGTTTCGACGGCAACTGATCCCGCTCCATGCGCCGGCGGTTCGCCGGCGCGACAGGCCAGCGGGGCCGCGTCCATGCCCCTTTCGACGGCGCCCACCGGGCGCCGTTCTTCTGCTCGTCGAGAAAGCTTCTGTGCAGACTTTGATACGCGCAATCGCCTCGCTCATGACGGTGACGGCCGCGATCGGTGCGCCGGATCGGATCGAAGTGACGATCGACACGCCAGCCACGTCGACATCGACGTTGACACTGGCGGCGCCGCCGAACGCGATCGCCAGCGGACGGCTCGCCTTGTCCAATCCCGGTGTCCACGGCAGCGTTCTGCATTGGGAGGCGACCGCTTCGGCAACGGTCTGCGCGGCGCCGCAACCGGTGCGGTGGCTGGAGATCGAGCCGGCGTCAGGGTCGTTGGAAGGCGGACATTCCGCCAGCGTGGCGATCTATGCCAGCTCGTTCGCCGCCAGCACGGACATGCGACGCGGGTTTCTCTGCATTCGCTCCGACGCGCTCGTCGAGCCGGTGGTGGAGGTGCCCGTCGCATTGGCTGTGGAAGGCTCCACTGTCGCGACACCGTAGACATGCGCGCAAGGCGCAGGCGGCACTATCGGATCCGAACGGCACGCCCAGTGCACCTGCGCAAAGTCGCGATGCACGGTGGAACGGCGAAGGAGAACGATTGAAATCCGCGATGCCCAGTTACCTGCTTCAACGCGGCGTGGCGTCAGACAGTCGAGGCGTCGCAAGCTTGCTTTGGGCAGCCTGAGCAAGCGCCTGCAGCGTCGGGCGCGCTGGCGCGAAGAAGGCGGCGCCGGTCTGCGCCTTGGAGAAATCCAGCAGCCGATCGTATGCGCCGGGCGGATCGCCGACGTACATTCGCTGCAGCATTTTCTCGATCACCCAGAGGTATCGCGAGTAGCCGATGAAGTAGGTACCGAATTCGCGCTGCCCGGGCCGGCCAAACGGCATGTTGTCGCGCAGGATGTCGTGTTCGTTGCCGTCGGCATCCACGATCGTGGCGAGCGACTTGTGGGATTTGCGCGGCGCGCCGTCGTCGTCGATTTCAATATTGTCCATCTTGGTGCGGCCGATGATCTCCTCCTGGAGAGGGGTCGGAGTCTGCGCCCACGCGTTCAGATCGTGCAGATACTTCTGGACGACGATATAGCTGCCGCCAGCGTATTCGGCGTCTTCGTTGCCGACCAGCGCCGACGACGGCAAATCCAAGCCGGTCGGGTTGGCGGTGCCGTCGACGAAGCCCAGCAGGTCGCGTGCATCGAAATAGCGAAAACCTGACACCTCATCGACGACGCTCACGCCCGCACCGAGGCTGTCCAGCAGGATGCGCTCGAACTCGAAGCACAGATCGACGCGTTCGGAGCGGATATGGAAAAGCAGATCGCCCGGCGTCGCGGGCGCCGTGTGGACCGCGCCTTGGATAGGAGAGAACGGTTTCAGCTCCCGCGGCCGGGTGTCGACATGGAGACGATCCCAAAGATGGTGGCCCAGACCGACGATGCATGACAGCCGGGCGGAGAGATCACGGAACCCGACGGTCTTGACCAGATCATCGAGTCCATCGAGTACCGAGCAGACGGCGGCGAGCGCGGCCTGATCGTCGGCCACGGTGACGACGAGAAAGATGGCCGCCCTCGACAAGGGCGCATCGATACTTTGCGCGTCGATGGGCACTCGATCCCAGCTCTTATCGGCCATTGAAATCCCCTTTACTCGAAAAACTCCGGAGCCATGCTGCTCGCAACCCGTCGGGTCGGGAGTGCGCTCGTATCGCGCGCGCCGCCGTGTTCGACGTCGTCACGACCCATATATTCGCAGTGCCCGCATTGGAGACGAAAGCACGGGTTTCGTCTAGCGCGTAGCCTGCTTCGTCACGCTACGCACCCGCCGCCTGCGAATATCCCGTAGCACGGGATCCAACCACCGACCCATGGATCGAAGATCCACCGCTCTACCGCTGAGCTGACGACACGCGACTCTGCGACAGCAGATCTCGCTTGCCGATCTCCCTTGTCAGGACGCGCGTCGGAACGACGTAACCGATAGCCGAGGGTCTTGAACAATCGACAGGGATTCGGTCGCACCCGAGGGCTCACTCGAAGGAGATGCCATGAAAGCGGGCTGGAAACGCGTCGTAGGAACGATACTCTGGACCGCGCCGTGCATGGTGTTGCTCAGCCACTGCACCCGGACTCCGGTCTCCAGGGATGCGCCGGCTGCGACCGTCGTCGGCGGCCCGCGGCCGAGCGAGAGACTCCGGCACTACTCACTGCACACTCCACCGCCTCTCGCCTCCGCCGGCGACGTGCCTCGCTTCCTGGACTGGGCCGGCGCATCGCATGTCGACGAGAAGGAAGACGCTCGCCAGGCGGTAGCCGCTGCTGCCGGCCATCACGACATCGTGCAGGCGCTGATCGACGAGATCGAGCGCGTCCAATTTTCCGATCACACCCGTGCTTTGCTGACACTGGCCCTGCTCGGCGAAACGCGCAGCGCGGACGCGCAACGGTATTTCAGCGAGTTCGTGAAACGCCCCTTGCCGACCCAAGGCACGCTCATCGAAGGCGAAATCATCGAACAGACACGCGCGGCTCAATTGCAGGCGAAGGCCGTCGATGGTCTTGCGTACGCCAACAGCGAGAGTTCCAACAGAGTCGTCATGGAGGTGATCTCAGGCCACCCCTCGAAGATCGTCCGCGCCGAGGCCATCAATGCCTACCTGTGGAACCATGGCGACACCGACGAAGCGCGCAAGGCCTTGTCGCGATACGTCCGCAAGGACGACCAGATATTGCTGGACCGTGTGCGCCGCAGCACCGGGGAGAGCGCCGACGCGTTCAACCGCAAGCTCGCGCAATTTCTACGGCTTCATCCCGAAGCGATTCCGCCGCCGCCCGACAAAGCGCAGCAGACGGCCGGCGTCTATGTGGGCAAAGGCAGGGCCTCCGACGCACGGCCGCCGGGTTTCTAGAAGGAATCGACGGAGCGACGAGCTTCGCGAAGACACGACTACTGACGGGTTTTGATCGAAATGCCATCCGAGCAACACAAGGAGTCCGTGATGAACGTTATCAGGAATCTCGCCGTGCTCCTCGTCGCTTGGGGAGCGTGCATGTTCACCGTCGACAGCGGCGCAACCTGCGATCAGTCTGCGGCCACCCAGGCGGACCGGGACCTATGGGATACCCACGGGTGCTGGCAGGACTTCTACCTGTGGCAATACAGGGCCTACGACCTGCGAAGCGGCGACTGGAACGGGCGCGGCTGGAACGATGCCTGCAACGTGAAGCTGGAGTATCCGAAACATTGGAACGGATCGTTCCTGCTGACCTACGGGCTGCTCGACAACAACGATCAATCGTTCCATGGCACAGTCGACTACCGTGCCACCGCGGAAGCGGCCAGCAGCAACTTCCACAATTCGATTCACGACAGCGTCGGCGACGGCACCGACAATTTCGGTTCGTACAGCGGCGGCACCGTTACGACCTATTGCCCGCTGTACGACTCGACGTGGTCCAACTCGAACCCCGGCTCGCGCAGCGGCGATTTTCAACACGAAGGCTGGCATGCCTGGATGGAGAAATACCACTGGGACAATGGCAACGTGGGCGGCCATCGCCCCGGCCCCACGGGCGCCTGCACGATCAATGGCTGCGACTATTTCTACTTCCATGGTATCGGCCAGTACGCATTCGGTGCGATGTGGCAGAACGACGGCACGGCCAACCGCTTCCATTCGCCCAACCAGGTCCAGGTGGAGTACCTGTGCGATATCGCCGACCAGTCCCAATCATGGGTGCCTGCATCGGTTCGCCTGGCTGCCAAGACCGATGCCGATACGCGCGCGGCTCAACGATTCATCAACGGCCCGGGCTATTCCTGCGGCAGCGCGCGTCCTTGGTAGACGCCAGTCTGGAGTGCCCGGCGCGGTGAGTGATCGCGCACGACGTTGATGTAGCATTCAAAGTGGTGGGCCGTGATGGGATCGAACCATCGACCAATGGATTAAAAGTCCACTGCTCTACCGCTGAGCTAACGGCCCAAACAACAACTTACGAGCGTTTCGCAGGAGGCCGTGGTAATTCCGGTGTAACTGTGCGGCCTGTCATGCGTGCTTCGAGGGTGTCCATCGCTGTCGCCAGGCTGGCCGCGTGCGTGTATCGCTCGGCCATGGCGCGCGTCTTCCAACCGCCCAAGCCTTGTATTGTAGCCGCATCGATGCCGGCCTGTGCAGCGTTAGACGCCATGGTGTGCCGCATGGTATGCGGCGTGATGTCCCGCGGCAGCCCTGCCCGCTTCACGCACCGCGCGAAGATCCCGTTGACCTGGTACAGCCTGCCCGCCTTCGCCTTGCGCGAGGCGAACACGTAGGCGTCCTCCTTCATCGTCGAGAGTAGCGGACGCAGATAGTCGGCCAGCGCCTGTGTCATCGGCTGCTCACGCCGACCCGCTTTGTCCTTGCCGACCCAAATGATGCGTCGATCGCAGTCGATATCTCGTGCTCGCAGATTCAAGATCGGCGACTGACGCATTCCGGTGTGCGAGGCCACCATGACGAACGTCAGCGCGTGCACTGACTGATCCCTGCCGGCCGCGGTGATGAGATCGCGTGTTTGTTTCGGCGTGAGATAGATCAGCTTCCCTTCCGACTCCCTGCCCTTCGACAGGATGCACGGCACCGCGGCGAGTTCCTTTCGCTTCACCATCGTTCGCAGCATGTGCAGAAGCGCCGCTTGCTCACGATTGATCGTGCCGGACGCTGCGCCCTCACACGTGCGCTTGGCGACGTACTTCGACCAGTCGTGCTCGCTGAGCTTCGCCACCGAGACGTTGCCGAGCAGACGGTTGATGTGTCGCTCGAACCGACCGCGCTTGCCCTCGACGTCCTTGCCGCCATGCTCTTCGAGATACTTCAGATACGACACCGACGACTTCTCGATGTTGTGGCGCACACGATGCTTCGGTGCAGCCACGCCGTGTTCCTGCTCGCGCTTCTTCGCCTTCAGTCCAGCGATGACCTCTTCGGCCTGCGTGCGCGTGTATCCCTCAGATTCCAGACCAACGACGACGTGATGTCGCGTGCGGTTCACCATCACGTTGACCGACCAGCGGCCGTCGCCTTCGAGCTTCGTGTAGGTGACGCCGCGCTCACTCAGCTGCGCACCGGTGGGTAGCTTGCGCAGCGCTTCGCGACTCAGGCGATTGACGGTAGCCATTTCTCGTAAGCCGGCTTGACGGTTTCGAAAAGCTCCTCTTCGAGGTCGCGCGAATGCCGTCGCGCGATCTCCTCAATAGAGAGGTCGCGCAGACTCTTTCCAGCGAGCTGCATCTCGTGTGCAATCGATTTGAAGGTTTCCCAGTTTCTATCCAGGTAGACCCAGACCAGTCGATGGTAGTCGGCTGAAAAATCCCACCAGCCGCCAGAGTCCAGCATCGCTTCGACCTCAGGTCGATAGTTACGCCAGATGTCGACCATGTTCGGCGTCAGTTCCTTGCTGTTGTACACAAGTTCACAGATGCCACGATCCTCAAAATCAACGAGCGTCGGCGCGCGCCTCCACAGAGTAACCAGTCGTTCTTTGTCGTTCTCAATGGACCACAACGCGTCGGTCAGCTCCCCCACGGTTTCTGGTTCGGAGCGTTCGCGATCACGCGGCACTCGGTAGCTATCCGTCACGATCGCATTGCGCAGCCCCACCTGGAGTGCCCACTCCAGCACTTGGCTCAAGGACCGGCCGCCTTGAACCCGCCGCAGGAGGTCTAGGCCAAATTTCAGTTTCGGTGGGAGTCGGACGCTGAACTGCTCTAGCTTTTCTCCTGGTGCTTTCTTCGGCCGGCCGGGCGCCTTCTTGGCAACCGCCTTCTTGGGCGTCTTCTTCACGGGGTTCTGAGGGGCGCGCTTTCGCATGGTTTTGTAGTTTACGGCAACCGCTTGCACTGTGAAATGACTAAGCGTACAGTCCGCGCAGGTTTTGCAGTGTGCATAACCTACAAACACTGGGAGGACTATATGACAAACCCCGAAGCGCCCGTAAGCGCGCGCCTAGATGGAACAGCGGCCGCCGCATATCTCGGCCGATCTCGCAGCTGGCTGGATAAGGCGCGTGCATCGGGCCATGGTCCGCGCTTTCTCAAGATCGGCAGTCGCGTGCTCTACCGAGTGAGCGACCTCGATGCCTATATCAACGGATGCGCACGCGAGACGACCGACTCGCGTAAGGCGGCAGCATGAAGACCGTCAGCGAGCGCGCCCTGGAGACACGTATCCGCGAGGCCATCGAAGCGGCCGGCCAACGACTGGTCAAAACGACCCCAGGAACGCAGGAACACGATGAAGACGGCCCGTACTACGTCACGAGCAACCAACTGCTCGACTGCGCCTGCGATCTGCGTTACCTGGCAAAAAAATACGACGCACTCAAGCCCGACGAGGTAATCACGCAGACGCGAAGGGCGCGCCACATGCTCGCCGGTAAGGTCATCGCCGAGCAGTACGGCCGTACAGGCACTCTGCCCTCCTCCAAGAGTGTCGCGGCAGCCGCCTCCGTCCACCCCGCAACCGCGCGCCGCTGGTTGGCTGATATGCGTGCTGTGATGCCGCTCAAGGCGTCCGCTCTGACCGTGAGGGCGCAGCCATGAAGCGCATTACCAAGAAAGTCCCCGCCCCGCCGATTGCGCCCTTGCTCGAAGAGGCCTCGACCAGCACGCCGCTATTTGATCTCGACGTTCAGCGCATGAGGATCAATGCGCTATTCAACATCATTGGACTGACGTGCTGCAGCGAAGACTGCGAGATCGACCAGCACACGCTCAACCAGCTATGCGAAATCGGACGGGACTGCGCCGAGCGCATCGAGCAGATCCAGGGCGAGATCGCAACGCAAAGGAGAACAGCCGCGCGGAGCAACGCATGAATTCGAAATCGCCGCGCCGGCGGCACTCGTAATGCACCGGCGCGACTTCCAACGGTTCCCACGGGAGAACACATATGGCAACGAGGAATGTAACACCAAGACCAGACGCTAAGTCAAAGCGTGCGCGCACCAAGAATGCAGTCGCAGTAGCGTCGCCGTTTCCGCGCAAGCACTACTACCCAATTCCGATGCCGATTGGCCCCATCGGCTTGCTCTGCGCGTCGAGCGACACACCACAGGCAGAACGCCAGAATCTCGCCTCATGTCTGCTCGACACCGCGCGGCATCTGCTGGTGCAGTTCCCCAGTGACGAGGGCGACAATCAGTCACTCGCATATCACGTTGTCTGGGCTTGTTCGTGGCTCACAGCGCTCGGGCAAGGACTGCTCGACTCGCTCGACGTGGCAAAGGAGGGCGAGTGATGGCCGTCCGCCGACGCAAGAAGTATCCGCCGCTCCGACTTATCAAAGCGCCAGAACCACCGAGGTTGCTTGAGCCCATCGGCTTTGCCGAGTTCGCGCGCAAGCGGTGCGACCACTGGGATCAGCAAGGTCCGGGGGGCCCACTCGACCCTCAGGTCCGTGTGCTGAAACGTCTGTTTACTGACTGGGCTTGGTCAAGGGATACCGACGAGCTTCTATTCGAACGACCTGACTTCACCGAGCTGGCGCGCATGATTGTTTTCGACAACACGAAAAGGATAGCGGTGCCATATCTGCGCCTCGTCGCGCTGAATGGCACGAGGGTCGCTGCATGAGCACCGTAGTCGACCTGAGCGTCCGCCGCATTCATCTTCCTATCGATCGCGGAAGCGTCGTAGACGCGATCGTAGAGGGCGCTGAGAGCTTCCACGCGCTCACCAGCGCTTGGCCGCTCACGCCATTGCGAGAAGCTCACATCATCGGCGCAGAGCGATCGTTGGTCGCGCTGCAGACGCTGCTCGTGCAGCTTCGACGGCACGTGCCTGCCCGGCAATCAAGCGAATCAATGAGGAACTTCGAAACGCGAGAGGACGTATGAGCAAGATCACCTATGAGGAATGCTTCGGCAGCGCCAAAGCGATCGCGAACCTAATTCCGATCGCGATCAACCAAGGTGCCGACCCCGCCGACATCCAGCAAGCCGTGTGGGGCGTTGCACACCTGATCGAAATGGGATGGACCAATGTCGAAGACTCCTTTCAGGAGTCGGTCCAGGCGGGCGCCGCTGCGCTAGCAGAAGAGCGAGAAGAACGGTGCAAGCACAGCCGACGCGAGAGATGCCTAGAGCGCAAGCGTCGCGCTCGGGAGTCTGCGCTGCGCAAGAAAAAAGCCCGCTAGTCCCAGCAGGCCTTTCTCATTGGAGTTGCAAAGGATCCGGATGGCTATTCACGAACGAAAGCGTTCTCGCATGACTGGCCGAGGTGGTCAGCCCTCGTTTCTCAAGCTGTTGCACCACGTCATCGACTCCCCGGAATTCGGCGCGCTCAAAGGGTCGGCGCTGAAGATGCTCATCGACCTCGCGCGCCAATACAACGGCAAGAACAACGGCAATCTCAGAGCATCGTTGTTGAGGCAATCAGGTAGGTGGAAGAGCGAAGACACGATGAGCGTAGCGATCGATCAACTCGTCGACGGCGGGTGGCTGGTGAAGACGAAGCAGGGAGGCATGGGGATAGGACCAAGCCTGTTCGCGGTGACGTGGTGGCCGATCGATGCTTGCGAAGGTCGGCACGATCATCCGATCGAGTCGGTCGCCTCCAATCTCTGGAACAAAAAATTGCCACACCGAAATCCGGTGGATTCAACACCGAAATCCGGTGTTAGAGCCTCGGAAAGTTGCTCAGAAAGTGACCAGCTAACACCGGAATCCGGTGCTAAAACGGCCATTTCGAAGGCTGCCTAACACCGAAATCCGGTGACATCTATAGATCTACCAGGTGATGGAGACTTTCATGGACACGCCGCAGCTCTCTTTCAGCTTCGAATCTTCTGCTCTCGACGCGGGCGGCAAAATTGCGCGGCTCAAAGACCCAGCCCGATCCCAGCGGGCCACCGGCTTGGTCTTGCCTTCGTGGGCGAACAGCTTGGACGACGTGCTCGCACTCGCCCAGCGAACGCCTGGATGGAACAACCGAACCTGCCCTCCTCAGCGCGTGACGCTAGCCGGTGGCTGCCAGTTGTTCGTCGTGCCAGCGCATCTATGGCGACCGAGATCGTGCGTGCGACGCGAGCCTGTGTGCGCGCCTATCCCGTTCCCGCAGAGGATGCGGAAGGCATGCTGATCCGAGACGCACTACCGTCTACACGACCGTCTACCGAATCTTCGCGTCACCAATGGTGGGCTTTGGTCCGACCGCGAACAGTCGCGAAACAGTTCCACAACGGTTCCTCGATCGTGCGCAAGGGTTTCCGGACGCCCAAAAAAGAACGGGCCAGACGTTGGTCCAGGCCCGTTGGGTGTTTTGTCGTGTCTAACGAGCGGCGCTCACGCGCGGCGTGGGAATGGAACGCCGCATCAGGGGGATGCGACGAAGGGAATTCTGCCGCGTTCTCCACAACGCCGCAGTCAACAATTGTCACGGAGTGCGGCCTGAGGCTGCAGATCGCGAATCGGTTCGAGCGAGCGCTGTCGCTGGCGCCGCGAAGTGAAAACGGCTGCCGCGATGGAGGCAGCGAAGATTACGAGCCAAAGTGCTCCCACGACTTATGCGACTTTCAACGGTTCAGCGTCAGACACGAGCCGCTCAGCGGTGATTCTGGCAAGCGTGCGCCGCGTCGGAGTGACGGGATCTTCGTCAAAGAGGCGCCCAAGATCTGGACATGCGAGCAGGAGTTCGGCACGGCGCCGATCGCACGCCAACGCGTGAAACTGCCGGAACTCGAATTCAAACTTGCAAGACCCACAGCTCAACACGTCGTCTGGACGATGGCTACGGAAACTAGCCCACACCGCGCGACAATTCGGACACATCAACTCAACACTCAACATCACAATCCCATCGAACTTCGTGGCGCACTTCCAGCGAGCAGACGGTCATCTGAGACCCGGTGGGTGTCAACATGGCGTGAAGACGCGATAGTCGCCTTACAACGAAACGGGCTCGGCGTTGGACCGAGCCCGGTCCGAAAAGCCGCCATCCGTAGCGCTGTGCTTGCTCCCAATTGCCGCGACTCTCACGAGCGGCGTTACGACAACGGTCCATGGGGGAGCACGTACGCGTCGTCGCAGGAATCAGTGTGGGCCGCTCGACCTGAACCGCGAGTCGTCGGATGAATTCGCCAGATTGTGTCCTCACGCTCCATGGGCCTGACGCCGAGGATCACTGCCGGCGGCATCCCGCGTGGCCCTCGACGCGCTTCTCGCTCACGCCATTGGACATGTTCCGCGGTCCGCTCGGTGTTGGCCCTCGCACGTCCCGGCGATCGGCTCCGTCTACGCGCTGTCATGCACCACCAAGCGCTCGACAGCGGCATCAACACTCATCCGATCAGGCGACCTCCGCCGCTGCGAGCATGCACGCTGGCGCAACGGATATCTGGGGCGCTACCCAGTCGCACCTATGGACCGCACCCGGGGAGCGCGAAGAGTGGATCCCGACCGCGAACACGTGGGCGAATCCTTGCTTCGCTGCGCAAGCCGAGTGGCTTCGAAAGAAGGCGGAGAAAGCGGCCGAAGAGTTGGCGCGCATGTGCCGCTATCCTCGTGATGAGAACTGGTTGCGACGACGCGAGGAAGAGACGGGAGCGCCAGCGGGGCCGGATCCCAATACTGCAGACCTAGATCGCGTCCGCCGCGGCGTAGATCGCGACCTAGCGCATGTGAACTATCTCCGCGTCCTGACCGGCGCGGTCCAACCAGGGGACGAGGCAATGATCGAGCAGCCCGAGCAAGACGAACCGCAGCCGACCGTGCGTGACGACATCCGCGCGATCGCCAACGTGATGACGATCAATGGGACTGGCATTCGGGTCACGGGAGCAAAGCGCACCGACGAGGCTGGGGCTGCGCTGTATCTCGGCGTGTCGCCGCGCACCGTCAGGCGCTGGCGCAAACAAGAGATCGGCCCGGCCTTTCACATGGTCGGCGGGCGCGCGTGGTACTCGATCGAGGATCTCGACAGCTACTTGGAGATTGCGCGGCGCGATCCGCTAGCGGGCTGATCTTGATTTGTGGATTGCTTGCGCAGCTCGGACCGACGTTTAGCTGCTCGCACGCCAAAGTAGGTGGCGATAAACGTCGGGATGTACGCGCACCAGAAAGTCGTACTGCCGAGTGCGTGGAGGAAAGCGTCCATAGCCGAAGTATAGCGGAGAGGACAACAGCCTCTTGAGCGCGTGAAATATATTTGGCCAAGTCCGGCCAAACGCGGCCAGACGCGGCCAAGTTCTAGAAAGCGGTCCCTATCCTGTTACTAGGCAACAGGAGAACGCCGCAGTGAACGCAGACGCAAAGAACCCACCACTCGCCGCCATCAGTTCGGCGGATGTACAGGCCCGCATCGACGAAGAACGCAGGCGCCTGCTGATCGAACAGAACATGGAGCACGACCTCACCGGTCAGCGCATCGCACCGCTCGAAGCCGGCGACGATGCCGCGCTCGACCGCGTGGAAGCGCAGATCAACCAGTGCCGGGACCGGCAGTTCCGGATACAGGAACGCTTGGAGATTCTGGAGAAGCGCCTGGCCGAATCACACGAGCGCGAGGCCGGCGCCAATCTCGACATCATCGCCGACCGCGCCAACCGCGCCCGAGAGCTGGGCGAACGCCTGATCCGCACCGAATACGCCAAGCACGCCCGCGCACTCGCTGCCGTGCTGCAGAAGGTTGCCGCCATCGATGCGCTGATCGTGCAGAGCAACGCCGAACTCCACGCCGCAGGTCGCCAGACGATTCCCGAGAGCAACGCCATCCGCTGCACGCCCAGCCAGTGGATCGAGTTTGTCGAGCGCAAGACGATCCACGTCAATGACTCGCGCCATCCGTTGCACGGCTTGGTGCAGTCGTCGATGTCGGGGCGCTCGTACTGCCGGATCGACACCAAGGCGCCGGTCGATAGCACCACCGAGTTGGACATTGAGGGTCGCGACCTCATCGGCGGCCAGTACCCACACCCGCTCTACGCCGAGGTCAACCTTCCGACCATCGATCCGATGCCGCTGGTTCACCGCACGCTCCCCAAGCAGCCAGCACCTCAGCCGTACTTCACGGCGATCGACGACCCGCGCTTCATCGGTGACGAGGCCGTCGCTGCCCTGGTCGAGGAACTGGGCAGCACGGTCAAGCGTAAGACCGCATGACGATTGTTCGCGACCCGTGGCGGGCATGGGTCGCGGTCAACGGCTGCGACGGTGAGGGGCTCCATCGTCGCAGCCACCTATCACCCGTTGCGCGCGGATCAGGGGTTAGTCGGATTCCCTCTGGTTCGCGCACATCGGCTGCGGCAGTCCAGTAGCTGCCGCAGCCACCTTTTCCATCTCAGCACAGGAAACATCCATGACCACGCACAGCATCAACTACTCGAAAGGAATGGCCGTCGTCGAGATGACCGTCTTCGAACGCGCCGCTGCCGCCGATCCGCCCGACATCAAGATCGCCAAGGGCTACAACCTGCCGACGGGTACGGTGCTCGGCAAAATCACCGCGTCTGGCAAACATGGACCTTGGGATCCCGCCGCCTTGGATGGCCGAGCGAATCCCGTCGGCGTCCTCTTCTTCCAGAGCGATGCGACAGAGGGGGAGCGAAGCGCCATCAGGCTCGCACTGCCTGCCGATGTACGCACGAAGCTCGAATCAAAGGCGGCGGCCTAAGGCTTAGCTACGCCATTTCAGTTGAGCGCGTGACCCGTCTTCTGATCAGGCAGCGGGAATCGCGCACATCGGCCGAGGTGCGGGGTCCGTCTCTGGTGACCGCATCACGGCCACCTCATCCCCTCGTGGGATGCAGGGCTACACAACCGGACTAGCAGGCGTGTCCGGAACACAACAACCACTGCAGCCGCGGCCCTGAGATGTGGGTGACGCGGCAACCAAACCGAATGAGTGGGCCCCTGTGACGGGTCGACGGCAAGCGGGTATCGAGTTCGCGCCGTTCTCCCAGCGCCAGAACTCCCAAGGATTTCGTTCGCATGGCAACAGAGCTATCCCAAGGCCAAGTCGCCGAAATCGTCGGTCTGACGGCGCGCAGACTGCAGCAATTGGACAAGGCTGGCGAAGGTCCTGAGCGAAATGCTGGCGGCGGCTACCCACCGGTAGCGCTCGGCCGCTGGGTGCGGGATCGCCTGCTTGGCGAGCTGGGCGTGGCCAACGACGGACAGGCTTACGACTACGCAGCCGAACGTGCGCGCCTCACGAAAGCGCAGGCAGACAAGACCGAGCTGGAGGTAGCCGAACTACGGGGCGACCTGATTTCAACGCCGAGTGCGTTGGCCCAGGTGGAAGCGATGGTGGCCGGCATGCGCACCAAGCTGCTCGCACTGCCCGTCAAGGTCGCAGCACAAGCCGGTGCCACACCCGCCGAGATGGTGAAGCTGCAGGAACTGGTACGCGTCCAGGTCTACGACGTCCTGGACGAGATCGCGAGCGACGGATTCCAAGACGAGTTGCGGCGCGCCGTCGATGAACGAACTGAGGCGGGGGTCCCTGGAATCCTGGGCATTGCCAGCGGGTAGCGACGACCGCGTAGAGACAGAGTTTTTCGGGTTTCTTGGCTTCCACCACCAGGCGGTGCGGAGGCCCTATTTCCAAGGGTTTAGGGGTGGCAACAGTGGAAGTCCTATCGCTCGCTGAGCGGCAAATCACGATGTCGCTCCGGCGGCTGTCGGACGAGTTCGAAATGAGCCGGGACACGATCTCGAAGCGGCTCGCGATGCACGGCGTGCAGCCCTGTGGGCGCAGGCACGGGCATCCCGTCTACCGACTCAGGGACGCCGCGCAGGCGCTTGTCGGGTCGACGGGTACTGACGCCGAGGGAAACCTGGATCCGCGCTTCCTGCCGCCGCAGCAACGGAACGCTTGGTATCAGAGCGAGGCCCGCCGCCTGGATGTCGAGATGACGACTGGGCAGCTGATCCCCGCCGCCGAGCACGAGGCCGACCTGGCCGACATGACCAAGGAGTTCGTGCAGTTCCTAGAGACGTTGCCCGACGTCATGGAGCGGGACTGCGGCCTGAGCCCTGAGCAAGTGACCGCGATGTCTGAGTCCGTCGATCGCACCCGCGAATCCTTCTACCAACGCATCGTCGCCTCGCCTGACGAGTCGGCCGAAGCCTCCGAATGAACACGAACCTGGGGAACACCTGATGGCCGGCGCCTCCCGCGACACCGTAATCCGTTTCGTCTACGAGACCACTGGCGACCAAGACCTGGCCAACACGGCCGGTGCGCTGGTCAAGATGGCCGACCAGGGCAAGCTCGCCGATGCCGAGGCTCAGGCGCTGGCGGCTTCCCTCAAGACGCTTGCGGCGCAGTCTAAGGCGGTCAATGACGCGCTGAGTCAGAAGGCCGCGCTCGCCGAGACTACATCGCAGCTTGAGGCCGCCAAGGCAGCGGTCACTGCGCTCAACACCGAGTTCGACCGCACGGACACCAGCTCGAAGAAGGTCACGGCGGCGTTCGCGGCGGCCGACAAGGCGGTCGCCAGTCTGACGGCCAAGCAGAACTTACAAGCGGTGGCGCTGGCGAAGACGGAAGGGTCTTTGCAGAAGGCTGGGATCGACACGACGAATCTAGCCGCAGCGAGCACTCAGCTCAACGAGAAGAGTGCGGCGCTCGCCGGCACGATCAAGACCGTGGGCGACAAAACCGCCGAATCGGCTGCCGGCACGAAGAAGGCGGCGGATGCGACCAAGGAACTAGGCGACCGCAGCAAGGAAGCGGGCGGAGTTCTCGGTGAGCTGAAGGCGCACCTGGTCGAGATCGTCTCGATCGCAACCGCTGTGGAGCTTGCCCTCAAGGGTATCGAGTTCGGAAAAGACTCGTTCAAGGAGGCCGCCAACGTCGAGCAATCACTGGCGCGCGTCAAAGCGATCGCTCAGTCGACAGGCGAAGACTTCGAGAAGCTGTCGGAACAGATCGAACAATCGGCGATCGATGCGAACGTCAGTTCGACCGCCGCGGCAAACGCTGCCGCCGAGTTGGCCGCACAGGGTGAGAGCGCGAATGAGATCTTCCAGACCCTGACGCCCACGCTGCTCCTCGCGAAAGATGCTCAGATCGAGGTCGCCGAAGCCGCCGGCATTGTCGATGACGCGCTCGATCTCTTCGGCAAGACTGCCGGCGATGCCGCCTTGGTCGTCGATCAGCTCGTCGCTGCCTCGAAAGGCTCGAAAGATGGTATCGCTGGCCTTGCGACTGCTCTTCGCTCCCTGGCGCCCGACGCTCAGCAGCTAGGCCTTAGCTTCGAGCAGCTCGTCGGCCTTCTCGGCCTGATGGGCCAGAACGGTATTGATGCCAGCAAGGCAGCGAAGGGACTGCGAACGGTCTTTCAGGATCTCGAAGATCCGGCATCCAAGTTCTCCCTAGCGCTCCACCAGCTCGGCGACTCGTCCGGAAATTTCAGCAAGGCGATCGAGACGATTCGCCGGTCCGGCAAAGATGGGCAGGATGCATTGCTCGCGCTCGATGGCTCTGCACGCTCCCTCGTGCTCTTCCTCTTGCAGCAAGCGCCGGGGGCAATGGATGCCTTCGTAGCGTCCCTGGCAAAAGCCGGTGGCACCGCATCGCAGACCGCTAAGACGATTGATGACACGCTCGGCGGAGCCTTCACCTCCTTCGAGAACGCGCTCGATCGCCTCGGTTCGGGCTTGCTCAAGACGTCGCTCGAACCATTCCGCGGAGAACTTCAGAAGCTGGCGGATCAGCTCAATGCGTTCGCCAAGTCCGAGGACTTCGAGAACCTCAAGACCTCGTTGGGTAAGCTGTTCGATGACGGCACCAAGGCGTTCGACGACTTCATCTCGCACCTCGACTGGCAACAGCTGATCGACGGCGCCGAGAACGCCGTCAACGAGGCAAGTAGGTCGATCGGCGAGCTCAAGGACAATCTCGCTTCCGTCGCCACTGTGCTCAACACGATCGGCGCATCGATCGGCGTCGTCTTCCGCGCTGTCGCTGTCGTCTTCGACCTCGCTAAGGTAGCGATCTCCGGCACCGAGGCGGCGCTGACCTCAGTCACGCTGGCCGCTAGCCGGGCGATCGACAAGCTCACTGGCAAAACATCACAAGTAACGATCGCGCTGGAGGCAATCCAGCAGGCCGCAAGGGACGCTGCCAACAAGGGTCTCGAAGATCTGCGCACTAACTCCGACAAGGTTGGGGAGAACCTTGAGGCTCTTGGCGGCGTCGCTGAGGACACCGGCAAGAAGGTCGATGCACTCGGCACGTCTTTCAAGAACGTGAAGGCGGGTTCTGCATCAGTCAGCGACACCTCTGGAAACCTCGTCTCTGACTTCAACGCAGTAACCGGCGCTGTCGAAAATTCGGTCAACGCGTTCGGCGTACTACCCGAGCTTTTCAACGCGACGGCGGATGCGGAGAATAAAGCCGCCGCTGCAGCAAAGGCCCACGCAGACCAGGTCGCCAATGCGCAGGAGAACGTCAAGAAGGCGCGGGAGGAACTCGACAAGCTGGTGCAGTCTGGCAGTGCCAGCGCCGACGCGATGCAGGCGGCTGCCAATCAGTACAAGGTCGCGCAGGATCAGCTCGACGCGCTCACAGGCAAGACGGACGAGGCTGCCGAGGCACAGCGGAAACTGGGGCAGGCATTCACCGACCTGCACATCAAGTCACAGTCGGAACTCAACAAAGCGGCGCAGACAGCCTCTGATAATCTCGACATCATCAAGCAAGCGTTCCTTGCCGGGAAAGTGCCGATCGAGGATTTGCAGCGCGCTTTCGCTGCCTATGCGCAGACTGTCAAGGCAGAGTTCGCGGATAGTTCCGCGGCCGTGCAGCAGCAAGCACAGACACAGCTCGATGCGCAGGCGTCAGCTCTGGGGCTGCAGACTGTCCTTATCACCGCCGGTCAGGCGGGCAAAAAGGCGGGCGACGACACCGCGCAATCCTTCGATAACGCCAAGGGATCGATCGACCAGGCGAAGGACTCGACGGAGGAGTTCGGCGACGCCGCGAAGAAGGCGCACGACACCGCTGGTCAGGCGGCCACAGCATCGGGCGCGGCGTTCGGTGCAGTCATCGCCCTGAACAATGACCAGGTCGCTGCGATGAAGGCTCTGAACGAGCAGCTATCGCGAGGCGTGACCTACCAAACGCTTGATCTCACGACGGCGAAGAACGTCCTGGAGCAGATCGGCCCCTTGATTGGTGCTGGCGCGCAAGTCCTGCAGCAGCGTTTGGATGATCTCAACGCGGCCGCACAGCGCGCGGAGGACTCTGCGAAGCGTATGGCTGATGAGGCCGACTCTATCCAAGACCAGATCGACCAGCTCACCGGGAACGACACCGACATCGAGGATCGCCGTCACGAGAACGCGCTGAAGAACATCGAAGAAGAGGCAGAGGAAAACGGCACGCTCAATACCGCGGAATACAACCGTCTCGTACAACTCGAAAACCAGCTTCACGCCCTGAAGATGGCGAACATCCGCAAGGAGCAGCAGGCGAACGGTACTAGCTCCGGCGGCGGTGACAACGGAAGCAGCGTGGGGCCGCGCAATGGCGACAATGCGAACTCTGGCAGTCCTAGCGGTGGCGGGGACAATGGCCGCCAGCCAACTCCAGCACCGAACCCACCAGGCCAATCTCAGGGCGCGCCTAGCATCACTGTCACGGTGCAGGGCTCGGTCATCGGAACCGATCCGAACAAGTTGGGCGAGCAGCTAGCGCGGCTCGTCAAACCTCAGCTCGATCGTATTTCTGCGAACCGGTTCTGACCATGCCCACGACGAATGTCGTCTCGTTCCTCGATGCTGGTCGGCGCCGCCTCGCCAAGCAGATCGCCGCAATCGAGGCCGAGCTTGAGCTTGGGCTACTGACCATGAAGGTCATGGCGCGCTTGCGAACGTTCCCGGAGATGGATGGGTGCACGATGTCGAGCAGCGAACTCTACAGGTTCGTCCACTCCCAGCTACGGGCCAAGCTGATCGTCGAGAAGAACCGAAAGTAGCCGTCGGACAGGCCCATCTGCGCATCGTCGGCGGCACAGAGGGGCCGGAGGCGAAGGCGGCTTGAGCTTCAAAGGGACACTGCGCCATGCTACAACGGCATGGCGCAGTGTCGAGGAGGTTACGACCTAGCTATCGGTCAGGACACTTACTAATATTCGCGCTGCTGCGGACATTCGTGAGGTTGCCAATCATTGCAGTTGCATTTGAAGAAACGCAACGATTTCCCACGAATGTACCTGCGGAGGCTCCGACGAAGTTGATATTCCCTAGGTAGAAGTCAGACGATGAGACGGTAACAAACGCGTTCGGGCCGTCGACTTTAAGAATGTCACCGTTAACGGTACAATAATTTAAAGTCGCGTTATTTATCTTCAGCCATGCCGCACTGCCGTTAAGAATGTGGATGCCGGCGCTAGTTGTCGCGCCCCAAGGATTCCCAGTCCACGCGACGCCATTGATGATAACGCTAGATTGATCGCCAATCTCAAGATACGGGCACGCGGTCTCCCAATCTTGAATATTAGTAAGCGTAAGTTGATGCTGATTTCCATCGGAACTAGAAACGGAGACTGCCGCCGTCCCTTCGACCGTTGTGGTATTGAATACGCCATCGGTAAACGAGGCGCCGGCTCCGCTTACGCCAGGGCCGTCGTCCAAAATAACGCGGTTGATCCCAGAGAGGGTGAAGTTCGTGAAGTATGCGTTTGCGATGTGACCGTCGAGGTGAACAGCGGTGCTCGTGGTTGCACCGGGCGCACCAATTGTAATTTGATCTAGGTAGAGAACACTGAGCAGGTTTGCGTCGCCGATCAAATGCAGGCCAGTTTCAAAGTAGTTGACCCTAAGGCCGGAGATTTTTGAATACCCACCTGACGGCAATATTTGGACAGCCTCCGATCCAGCGATCGTTGCGCCGGGTCCGGTCAAGACAACGTCTTTAAGCGATAAATTCTGGCGACTCGTATTATTAGCCCCGGTGCTACCGATTACGATGCAAGGCGTCGACCCAGTTTGGCACGTTATCTTTGTCGGGGCTCCCGCAAGCGTTACAGGGATGTCGCCGGGAGGGCACCGCAAGTTCAACGTGCTTGTTAATGTTAGCGATGCCGGCATCGTAACCGTTCCTCCTGTTGTACAAGCACTGTCGATCTGACTTTGTATCGCAGACTGAGCATGGCTAGTGCTTGTTGTTGCAATGGCTATTATCCATACAGCCAACCAAAATGCGATATTTTTCATTTCCGCCCTCGGAAGTCCTTTCCGACACGGAATGTGTCGGTAGCGCTATCATGCTGCGAGAAACTAAATAATTCCGTGCTCGATTTCGCAAGGGCCATGAGGATTCGAGTAAAACTATGCTCGCGGTCGTGCTGTGGCGCGTCGATGCACCGTGGCGATCTGTCATCGACTATCGATCGTCAGAGGGGCAGCGTCTCCGATTGCAAAGCCGCCGCAACGATTCTCCACAGAGTCCTTCAGCGCTGACAATTGTTCACTGTCACATGGCGGCTTCCCGCCCAGCGTAGCGCTATCCTTCGATCGCCCCGAGGCCGGCCGCCTCAAGTCGTTTGGCGACGGCTACCCCTCTGTGCCGGCTGACGGGGCGACGCGCAGCCACATCCTGCGCGGCGGCCGCCTCAGCGTCGCTTCGCCCGCACTATTGCGCCAGCGCGCTCGACCAAGGCTTTCGCCTCCGCGGTCAGGCTCGCATCGACGTGGTAGTCGCCGCTCAGCGCTGCAGGAAGCAGCGCGGGATGTTCGCTCCAGATCGGATTGAGGATATTCAGTACGGCGGACAACGCTTCACCAAATCGACGGCGATAGTTCTTCAATTCCTCAGGCGCGCATCGGCCTTCAACCTTTCCGATCTGCGTATCGAGTTCGGTCATCACCGCCAGGAGCACTAGGGAAGTTTCTTCCGCAACGTCGCGTTCCATGGTGCTACCTCCCAGACGAAAGTGCGATGTTCGCATACCTTGCGGAGAGGCTATAGCGCGTCCTCAAAACGAACCTGATCCCCTATCGATGAGCAATGCCGCGACGCTTGGCATCGAGCGCGTAGAGCGTCGCTTGAACGCCACATGAGCCGCACTCTGCCGCGGTTCTCTCCCGATGAGACTCCGACCCGTAGCATCCGCCTCCCCACACAAGGAGGTCACCATGGGTACGAGACGCTTCAAGTCCGCGACGATGAAGTTCGGCGTTCCGCTTTCTGCCCCGCCTGGCATTACGTCGAGCGCCGATGAGCATTGCTTTGCTGCTTGCGCGTATTGCAGGTCGTGCTGCGAAGCGCCGCGCAGTACATGCACCGCGAGAGACTCGGGTTTCGCTCTGGATGGCCCGTGGACATGTTCGCTGGAAACTCCCTGACCGCAGCGGTATCGTCGGCGGAAGTCCAAACGGTGGAGAATTCGATGAGAGCCGCACGATTCCAAACCCAGTGGCCGTGGACGGTCGCTCTTGTCGCCTGCCTGTGGTCGTCGTCGACGTTCTCGCAAACTGCGAGCGATCCGATTCCGGTGACGCTGACGGTGACCGGCGGCGGCGCGCAGACCGTAGCAGTCGATGTGCCGGCGCCAACACCGTTCTCCGTGCGGGTCACCGATCCTTCCGGCGCCCCGCTCGCCGGCGTGAGCGTCGACTTCGAGCCGAACGGCTGTGCCACCAACGAGGCGCTGCCGTGTCCTCCGCCAAGCCTATACGGCCACTTCGCGGGAGACGCCGAAGCTGTCAGCCTCAGAACGGACGCCGATGGAATCGCAACGACCGTCGAATACATCGCCGGCTCGGTCATCGGAAGCTACGACGTCATGGCGTCGATTGAGACACAGGACGTCAACGGCGTCTATTACACGCACCAGCCCAGCGACGGGTGGTTCGCCCTTTTCAAGGTGGTGCAGGTCAACCAAGTCGACATCCAACCGGCCGAGGGCCTGTGGTGGAACAACCAAAGCGGCAGCGGGCTGACCGTCGATACGCAGGGTGGCACACTCAGCGTGGGGGTGTATGCCTACGATTCGACTGGCAAGTCCGCGTGGTATCTCGCGGCTGGGACCTACGACGCCAGCACGGGAATCTTCAGCGGAGCGGCCAGCACATTTGCCGGTGGTCAGTGCCTGGGTTGCGCGTACTCCGATCCGACCGTCTCGCCGGCCGGCGAGTTTTCCATCACCTTCAACGATGCCGAACATGGGACGTTCACGTTCCCCGGTGGCAGCTATCCGATCCAGCATTTCGTCTACGGTTACGGTTTCAAGCGCGACTATCTGATGGGCGAGTGGGTGCTTTCGCTGCTGGAGCCGCCGGAGAACGGCGTGGCGCAAGGCCGCTCACAATGGATCATTTTCGACACTCCGGTCGGACCTTATTCGATCGTCGGTCACGATGAGGCCGGAACCGAGCAGGCGGTCGCCACCTATGACCTTTTCAGCGACACATTCACCATCGCGGTCCAGGGAATTTCGTCCGGTGGCGGGCAGGAAGAAGTCCCGATCGTCTACACGCTGCAAGGGGACGACCGCAGACTGTCGGGTACTGGCGTGACCGCGTCGGACTCACCATCCAACGGCCCTTATCCCGCATTTGCGGCGCGGCTGTCGTTCTCTACCGGAACCCCGCCAAGTACGTCGTCTGGCGGCAATTGAACCGTCGCGGGCGCTGGCGGAACTGGTTGGATTGCCGGCGACGCTCGATCCCTACGTTCGTCACCACCTTGGACGACAATCGGCATCCGTACTATGAGCACAGGTTGGCGGCATGAGCGAGAAGCGCGACTATTTGATCCACGCCGGAAGCATAGCTTTCGCAGCTGATCTCGGAGTCGCCGAAGAAGCGCTATCGCGGCGCGAAGGCCTACAGGACGTACACCTCGTGCGCTCCGGGCCATGCCAAGAGTATCCTCAGCTCACGCGATACATCGTCGAGGTTCACGGCGAGATTGACGCCTCGCGTGGAAAAGACTGGATGGACCGAGTTGCTGAGGCACTCTCCGAGCGAGTTGGTCAAGTCCATCGTTGCGTCGGCTGAGTTACGGGCAACCCGCATCCGCCAGCATCTTGTCGATGCGCTCAAGCCGTGGCTGGGCTGCCGCGAGCGTCATCCACCATGTTTCTAGCTACGCCTACATCACTATTGGCGGCGAACACAGCCACGAGTACAGCGCGATTGAATATTCGCGTACGAATCGCTGACCAGTGTGCAAAATAAGAAGATGTCGGACTACATCGCTGAGACCTAAGGTCGATCCAAGTCAGCACGAAGAGAATCTTCAAACCTCGATGCGCTTACGATTACCTCATGCCTGACGTCCGCCTTAAACGGGCCTCTGCTTCCGCCTCGAACGAATCTGTCCGACTCTGAGTCATAGTGCAGAACGACATTCTGAGCGTGAAATTGCTCCCCCGCTTGAGCCAATTGGCGCATGACGAGTTCGCTTGGAACCTCATTTCTTGCTCTGTAATTTGTTCGGCCGTGATCGATCTTCGGGTGTCCACTGATCACTTTCAGCTTGATGAGTTCCCGCACCCAGAAAGACAGGCATTGCCGGAGGATAACTTCGGCAGCCAACTCAATGCCATTTTTGAATCTGACGAGAACAGCCTTTCTAACGTCGCAATAGTAGCCTTCCGAATCTTCATAACGAGCGATAACGCAGTACTCTTTGACATCGTCGAGTGAATCCAATAACCGACCATCTCGGTTGATCTCTCTGTGCTTAATGACGTTGGCAATGTCACGAGTAGCGGCGAACCACCAATTTGAAGAGGTAAGTTGACGAACGTATTTGTCTGATTTAGGGGCACCAACTACTGTGTGCTTGCAAGCTGCCTCGCGTGCAGTGTAGTCGGCGAGATGGAGCAACGCACCAGCAGCTTCGCCTAACGCGGCCGTATCGCGACGACCGCCTTGCACGCCATCCAGCAGCTGGGTGACGAACCTTTCGTAGGATGGAATCACCGATGTTACAAAAAATGCTCTCGCACTATTGACGTCTGCCATGATCACTGCCTATGCCTACGACGAAGCGGCATACCCACCAAATGCTTACTCGCGCCATTCGGATCGATGTACTAATTCATCATGATTAGGAGGAAGGAGATGCGCTTCAATCGAGTTGATTGATCGCCTCGACGATTCACGTGTCGCCAACAGCAGATGCATGTCTCATCGTCATAATTGGAGGTCAGCAATTCTTGCTGCGCGCGTCACTACGTTCTCCGCTTTTTTCATCACGTTGGAATATGTCGCGGTCAAGTTGTTCGTGACGATCGCGTGATTTTGTCCTGTCACGTCGAACGTCATCTTGAAATACATTCTAGAATCTTCGACCAGTTCGTTGAACTGTTCTACCTGCGCACGAAAGTCCAAGAGTTGCGACATCCTTAATTCACCAAAGAGTTCCAGTTCGTTGATCTTCGAATCAATGAATGGTAGCCGTTGCTTGCGCAGACCAAGCCCAGCCGACGCCGCAACGACTAGATTTGTCTTCAAGAGCGCCAAGTCAGCGTCAGACTTCGCAAGGAGTGCATCTAAATTCTCGATCGCCTTAGCGTTGTCATTGCCGAAATTCATGTAAATTTTTCGCCTCGCCTCAAGATTCTCTCTACCGAAATTGCCGAGATGCTCGTCGATGCGCGAGGCGGCGAGGCCGATTCGGAGAGCAGCATCGCGCACCTCAGCCAGCAATCCGCGTTCGATAGCTTTGAGCCTCCGGCCAGTTCGAATTTTGTAGACGATCTCGGGAGCTAGGAGACCGAGTAGCCACCCCAACACCAACATTCCGATCGCGGTCATAGCGCGCCTTGCCCCCTGGATTTGGATCAATTCTGAGACGACGGCACGCGCAATGGCCAGCATCGACCACTCGTTACATCCATCAACCCTTGTTATACCTCACAATCGTCTCACCGCAGCCCGGGGAGAAGAAGATGAGTGATTCTGCCGAAAATTCCGTCGATTTTCCCGATGTGCTTCAACTTACACCACGTGGGACTAAGCTTGTTCTGGACTTTCGTACCACGAAGCAAGTTCGCGATTGGAGCGAGATCCAGCTAGCATCGTGGAAATCAATTGAACCGGCGGCCGCCTATAAAGCAACCGGCATCGCACAGACCGCCCGCCAACTGGTCGATACATACAGCTCCATCATCACGAACTGCAAGGAGTTGGAGAAGCGCTTCGTCGAATCCGGAAGTTGGGATCCGAAGTTCTTCGACTTGGGGCAAACGCTTAGTCGCCTTCGCGAAAAGTTGAACGGCATTTCCCAGGGCGAGACCGAATGTACTGAGGGACGGGTGTCCGCCAAGGCTCTTGCGCTATTACCCGACCAACCTGTGGCAGCTGCCACATGGCTCTGGCTTAACCGTCCCACGACGCGGAGCAAACTCGGCGAGATTGTTCAAGGTTCGTCTTGGGTCGACGTGCTCTTAGCGATGTTTGAGCTAAGGGATGTTGATTCGTCCTCTGCAGAAGTGCGAACCGTCAAAGACGGTATCGACACGCTGCGCAACGAAGGACAAAAGGAACTCGTCGCCATGAGAGTGGCTAGAAGCAGCGAACAAAAGTATGACGAAGAATTCCGATCCGGTCGCGAAGTCGAAAGGCTCAGATATGAAGCTGCCGCTTTGGAGCAAAGGGGCGCGATCGCGGAAGAATGGTCAAACCTCAAGCGGTTGTACGACACCGATTTGGCGCTGCGCGCGCCAACCACGTATTGGAGCGCTAAACAGAACAGGCATAGATGGTTTTCGATCGCGTACGGCATGGCGTTCGGGGCGATGATCGCCGTAGGACTCTGGACCTTCGCCGCTTACGGCGTTGAGATCCTTTCAAAGGCCTCGGACGACGCGGCAAAGAGCGCCTCGATCGTTCCACGCCTGGTTGAAATTGGTGTGCCGGCGTTTCTCGGAATCTGGCTATTGAGGATCGTCGGCCGAATGTTGTCGACTCATTTGCAGCTGCTGGAAGAGGCTGGCGAGCGCGCAACCATGGTCAAGACGTTCCTCGCGCTGATGAAAGATGAGGAGCGCGGAAGCCTCGTTAGAGACGAGGACCGCATCCTAATCCTCAGCGCATTGTTCCGACATTCTTCGACTTCCGGCACTGACGATGCCCCCCCGGCGAGCTGGTTCGATCTGTTGATGACAAGGCTCAAGAAGGAAAAGGGATGACCAATTCTTTCGTGGTAATTCCTGTGTACTCGTGTCGGCAAATCCCGCTATTTCCCGGATTGTCCCGGCAAGCGGATGCAACGCTCGCTCGCGCTAAGTGTCTGTAGTTGCAACGATCTGCCAAGATTGACTAGGCGCTGATATGCGAGCACAGCGGCTTAAAAGTCCACTGCTCTACCGCTGAGCTAACGGCCCGAAGCGAGGTGCGAACGCAGGGTATGCCGCTGGCGTGCAGGCGGCGGTGCGGTTGCGCACACCGGTGTCGATCGATCGCCTGGGCGATACGCGGGACGCAGGGTCCCCCGCGCCCGACAACCGGGGCGCGGATTGTAGCCGCTTCGGCGGCCGGATGCGCGTTCGGCGTCCGGGCCCGGAAATCGGGCTGGGAATGGCCGGCGCGGACCCTTTCGCCACGCGAACGGGAGCCCTGCACCGCTTTCGCCGGAAATCCGACCTTTCGCTCGATGACAACGCTCCATGGCAGCCCCTAAGATTCCCGGCCCCGCCTCATCGAATCCTTGGAGTTCCGCCATGCCGCTCGCCCGTATCGACCTCGTCGAAGGCAAGTCCACCGACTACCGCCGCACGATCGGCGAGGTCGTCTACGACGCGATGGTCACCACGATCAACGTGCCGAAGAACGACCGCTTCCAGATCATCAACGAGCATCCGGCCACGAATTTCGTCGCCGATCCGACCTATCTCGGCGTCACGCGTACGGCCGACTGCATCATCATCCAGGTGACTTTGAACGAAGGTCGCAGCGTCGAGCTGAAGCGCGCGTTCTACAAGGCAGTCGCCGACGGCCTGCACGAGCGGCTCGGCATCTCGCGCGGCGACGTGTTCATCAGCCTCGTCGAGGTGCGCAAGGAAGACTGGTCGTTCGGCAACGGCGTGGCGCAGTACGCGCCGGAATAGCGCGCGCCTCCCTCAGAAGTAGCGCGTCGGATCGGCGATGCCGGCGGCGGCGAACCCTTCGGCGCGCAGGCGGCAGGCGTCGCAGTGGCCGCACGCGCGACCGTCGGCGTCGGCCTGGTAGCACGAGACGGTCTCAGCGAAGTCGATGCCGAGGCGCGCGCCTTCGCGCACGATGTCGGCCTTGCCGAGCGCGATCAGCGGCGCGCGCACGCGCAACGCGGCGCCCTCGACGGCGGCCTTGGTGGCAAGGTTGGCGAGCCGTTCGAACGCGGCGACGAATTCCGGCCGGCAGTCCGGATAGCCGGAATAGTCGACCGCGTTGACCCCGCAGAAGATGTCCTGCGCGCCGAGCACTTCGGCCCAGCCGAGCGCGACCGACAGCATGATGGTGTTGCGCGCCGGCACGTAGGTCACCGGAATGCCGCTGCCGCCGTCGTCCGGCACGTCGATGTCGTCGGTCAGCGCGGAGCCGCCGATGCTGCGCAGGTCGACATGCACGGTCTTGTGCGCGCGCGCGCCGAGCGCCAGCGCGACGCGGCGCGAGGCTTCCAGTTCGGACGAATGACGCTGGCCGTAGTCGACGCTGAGCGCGTAGCAGTCGAAGCCTTCTTCGCGCGCGAGCGCGAGCGTGACGGCGGAGTCCATGCCGCCGGAGACGAGGACGACGGCGCGTTTTCGGGTTTCGGCGGACATGGCGGATGGTCTGGATGGATGGGTCGGTGGATGGATGAATCGGTGGCTGCTATTGCTGCGTGCGCCACGCATGTATCGGTTGCGATGCTTGGATTGCGCTAAATCGCCAACGGTTCAGACGCTGGGTCCCTGCGTTCGCCGGGATGACGATGAGAGGGTGGCGGCGTCTTCGCAAGACGACTCGCAACGACCGGCTCTCAGCGCCCCGGCTCCTCGCCCCACAGCAGCTTGTGCAGTTGCAATTGCAGTCGCACCGGCAAGCGGTCGGCGAGAATCCAGTCGGCCAGGTCGCGCGGCGCGAGCTTGCCGTAGACCGGCGAGAACAGCACCTGGCAGCGCTCCGGCAGCGCGTGTTCGCGCACGCGCTCGCATGCCCAGTCGTAGTCGGCGCGGTCGGCCAGCACGAACTTGACCTGATCGTGCGGCGTCAGCGCCGCCAGGTTCGACCAGAGATTGCGTGCCGCCTCGCCCGAGCCCGGCGCCTTCAGATCGAGCACCTTGCGCACGCGTGCGTCGACACCGGCGACATCGATCGCGCCGGAGGTCTCCAGAGAAACTTCGTAGCCGGCATCGCACAGCTGCGCGAGCAGGCTCACGCAGCGTTTCTGCGAAAGCGGCTCTCCGCCGGTCACGCAGACGTGCCGCGCGCCGTAGCGGGCCACCTCGGCGAGCACGTCGGCGATCGAGCGCCATTGGCCGCCATGGAACGAATACACGGTATCGCACCAGACGCAGCGCAGCGGACAGCCGGTCAGGCGCACGAACACCGTGGGCCAGCCGACGGCGTCGGCTTCGCCCTGCAGCGAATGGAAGATCTCGGTGATGCGCAGGCGCGGTTCGGATTGCGCCGGCGAAGTCGCGTCGGCGTCATCGACGATCGCGTCGATGCGCGCGGAGGCCGCCTTCATGCGCTAGTGGCGCGCTTCCATCTTCAGCGCGCGCAGACGCCCCTGCGCGAGACGCGCGACGGTGGTGTCCGGATAGGTCTGCACGACCTGGTTCAAGGTGGCCTCGGCCGCGTCCCACTGCTTCTGCTCGTACTGGCTGTAGCCGACCTTGAGCAAGGCGTCGGGCGCCTTCAGGCTGTTCGGATAGCGCTGCAGCAAGGTCTCGAACGCCTGCTGCGCGATCTTGTAGTTCTGCGTGACGTAGTACGACTCGCCGAGCCAGTAGTACGCATTGCCGGTCAGGTCGCTGCCCGGGTACTGGTCGATGAAGCCCTGGAAGCGGCGCGCCGATTCGGCGTAGCGGCCGTCCTTCAACGCGGCGAACGCTTCGTTGTAGGTGGCGTTCGCGACGGCCGGATCGCCGCCGGAAGCGGCGGGCGCCTGTGCGCCGGCCGCATCGCCCGGAGCGACCGCGGCGCGATCGGCATCGGAAAGATCGTTGACGCCCGCGCGCGGCGGCGCGAAGCGGCTGTCGCGCGGCGGCGGCGTCTTCGGCGCGCTGGCCGGTGCACCGAGGTCGACATCCGGCGGATTGTCGTTGCGCGCAGCCGGGCGACCGGCTGCCGCAGCGGGCGGCGGCGCGGCATTGCCGCCGCCTTCGAGACGGCCGATGCGCGAATCGAGGTCGACGTACTGGTCCTTGTTGCGCTGCTTGGCTTCGTCGAGCGCGTGCTTGAGCTCTTCGACCTGGCCCTGCAGCGTCTGCACCTGCGACTGCAGCGCGCTGATCTGGTTGACCAGATCGACCGCGCCGCCGCCGCTCTGCGCGTTCGACTGCTGCTGTTCGAGGCGATCGACGCGCTCGGCCAGCGACAGGCGCTGCGCCTGGGCGTGCGCTGCGGGAGCAAACGCGACAACGGCGGCCATCAAGGCCGCCGTCGCCACTGCACTGGACTTCAAGTGCACCATCCGAATCACTTCGCGGTGTAGACGATCTCGACGCGACGGTTCTTCGACCAGCACGACTCGTCGTGCTGACGGCAGACCGGGCGCTCTTCGCCGTAGCTGGTCACGTTGAGCTGCGAGGACGAGGCACCGGCCGCGCTCAGCGCGCTCTGCACCGCATTGCCGCGACGCTCGCCGAGGCCGAGGTTGTACTCGCGCGAACCGCGCTCGTCGGTGTTGCCTTCCAGCGTGACGCGCGACTGCGGGAACTGCTTCAGGTACGCCGCGTGGCACGACATCTGCGCCTGGAACTCCGGCTTGATTTCGCTCTTGTCGAGGTCGAAGTAGACGACGCGCTGACGCAGGCAGCTGTCGGTGTCGAGGCTGTCACGCGTGTAGGGGCCGACATTGTCAGCCGCCCGCGTGGTGGTTTCGGTCGACGTGGGTTCGACCGGAGCCGGCGTCGGCTTGACGGCCTTCTTCGCGCAGGCGGCAACGCCGGCGACGAGCAGAATGGAAAAAGCAACGCGTACGATGTTCTTCATGGTGTTCCCCTTCAACTGGGCGGGTAGGTTGGACATAGCTTTTTTCACGATCACTCAGGTCTTGCGCGGCCATCCTGTGGCCGCTTGTTTACCACGTGTCAACGCTGACGGAACGGACCCCAGACGGGTTCGCGCACGTCTCCCTCTGCGAGCCCGAGCCGCTGCCGCACCCTGCCATCGGCGGATACTGCGTAGAGCACGCCGCGCGAACCTTCGCTCGCGGCATACAGCAGCATGCTTCCGTTGGGGGCGAAACTGGGATGCTCATCTTGGCTGCCCGGCGAAACCTGTATGTACTGGTTCGTCGCCCGGTCGAGGACCGCAATACGATACACGTTTCCGCTGCCCTGCACCATTGCGAGCTTGATGCCCTTGGCGTCGACCACGCTGGCGCTGGCGTTGTACTGGCCCTCGAAAGTGACCCGGCTCGGCTCCCCGCCGCTCGGCGAGACCTGGTAGATCTGCGGCTTGCCCGAGCGATCGGAGGTGAAATACAGGCTCTGGCCGTCCGGCGCCCAGCGCGCCTCGGTGTCGATCGCGAAGTGCTTGGTGATCTGGGTTGCCTGGCGGCTGCCGAGGTCGAGGATGTAGATGTCCGGGTTGCCGCCCTTGGACAGCGTCACCGCGAGGCGGTTGCCGTCCGGCGAGAACGACGGCGCCGAGTTGATGCCCTTCGTGCTCGAGACGACCTGGCGCGAGCCGGTGCCGAGGTCCTGCACGTAGATCGTCGAATTGCCGCTCTCGAAGGAGACGTAGGCGACGCGACGGCCGTCCGGCGACCATGCCGGCGACAGCAGCGATTCGCGCGAGCGCACGACCACCTGCGGGTTGTAGCCGTCCGAATCGGCGACCATCAGCGCGTACTGGTAGTTCGGTGCCACGCCCGTCGCGGTGATGTAGGCGATGCGCGTCCAGAACGCGCCGCGCACGCCGAGGATCTTCTCGTAGACGGCGTCGGCGACCTGGTGCGCGATGTCGCGCAAGCCGGTGCGCTGGCCGCTGATCGCACCGTCGGCGATCTTCTGCTGCTTGGCGACGTCGAACAGCTCGTACTCGACGCGCAGCGCACCGTCGCCGGATTCGGACATGCGCCCGACGACGAGGTAGTCCTGCTTGAGCAGCTTCCACGTGCCGAACTTGACGTCGGCCTGCCGCGTCGGGAATTCGACGATGTTCTCCTTGGGCAGCGTGCGGAACTGGCCGGAGCGGGCCAGATCGGCACGTACGATGTCGCCGGGATTGAATTCCGGCGGCTGGCTGGAGCCCTCGAAGCCGAACGGGATCACCGCGATCGGCAATGCCGAAGGACTGCCATTGTTGATTTCGACCGTCAGGCCGCCGCTCTGCGCCGAGGCACCGCCGGCGAGCAGCACGCCTGCCAGCAGCAGGACGACCCGAGCCAACCATCCATTTCGCTTCGTCATCGAGATCATTGTCCGTCGTATTTGAAATTGAATTTGACCGAGCGTTGGAACACGTTCTCGTATCCGTGATACGGCAGCGGTGCCGCTTTCATCACCGCCTGCTCGATCGAATTGCGCGTCGGCTGGTCGGCATTGCACGGCGATCCCACGGTCACCGAAATCACGTCGCCTCCGGGAATCTGCACGATGTTCAAAGTGCACCGCAGTCCCGGCGATGCGCTGTCGGGGCGATTCCAGTTCTGCGTCACGGCCGCCTGGATCGCTGCCGCGTAACGCGCTGACAGATCGTTGTCCTGTCCGTTTGCGCCCGTTTGCGGCTTCTGGGCTTCATGTTCCGCTTCCGGTTGCGATTCCTGCTTGTCCGCTTGCTGCTTGTTCTGATCTTCGAGCTGGGCCAGCCGCTGCTTCTCGCGATTTAGGCTTTTTTCGGCCGCCTCGCGCTGTTTCTTGATATCTGCAAGCTGCTTTTGCTGCTCTTCCTTGAGCTTCTGCTGCTTCTCCTGCTCGTCGAGCAACACCTGATGCTGCTGCCGCTTCTCTTCCTGTTCCTTCTTCTGCTCCAGCGCCTTCTGCTCGGCGAGCGCGGCGATCTTTTCCTGGTCGATCTGGTCCTGCTTCTGCACTTCGGCCGGCGTTTCCTTCTGTGGCGGCTTCGGTGCGGGCGGCTCGGGTTTCGGTGGTTCCGGTTCCGGCTTCGGCGGCTCAGGTTTCGGCGGTTCGGGCTTCGGTGGCTCCGGCGCCGGTTTCGGCGGCGTCGGCTTGCGTGCACCCGACTTCGGCGCCGCCGTCGGCCCGATCAGCGTCGCCTCGATCACCGGCCCCGGCATCACGACCGGCTTGCTCTCGTTGGTCCACCACAGCCCGATCAACAGGGCCGCGATGACCAGCACGTGCAGGCCGAGCGCCAATCCGAAGGCACGCGCCTTGTCGCCAAAACTCTCCATCCGGCTAGCGCGCTCCGTTCGACTGCAAAGGCTGGCTCATCAAACCGACCTTCGGCACGCCCGCCGACTGCAACAGCACCATCGCCTGATAGATCTTGCCGTAGTCCGCACGCTGGTCGCCGGCAACCAGCACAGGTATTTGCGGATTCTCACGGACGAAAGCTGAAATTTTGTTGACCAGCGCTTTTTCGTCGATCGGCTCGCGCTTGTCGGCGCCGAGCGTCAGGAACAGCTTGCCGTCCGCGTCGACGCTGACGACGGCCGGTTCCTTGTCGTTCTGGATCGACTTCGCGGCCGACTGCGGCAGCTGGATGTCGACGCCGAGATTGAGCAGCGGCGCGGTCACCATGAAGATGATCAGCAACACGAGCATGACGTCGATGTACGGCACGACGTTGATCTCGGCCTTCAGCTTGCGGCGCTTGCGCCTTCCGTAACTTTGCATGGGCTACTCCAACGCGATCCGGTCCGACGCGGGGTTCACGGCGAATCTTCCAGATGCGCCTGGCGGGCGAGGATCGAGGAGAATTCTTCGACGAACGTGTCGTAGCGCAGGTTCACGCGCTCGAGCTTGGTCGAATAGCGGTTGTAGGCCCATACCGCGGGAATCGCCGCGAACAGGCCCATCGCGGTCGCGATCAGCGCTTCGGAGATGCCGGGCGCGACCATCGCGATGGTGGCCTCCTTCACGTTGGCCAGGCCCTGGAACGCGATCATGATGCCCCACACCGTGCCGAACAGGCCGACGTAGGGACTGATCGAGCCGACGTTGGCGAGGAACTCCAGGCTCTGCTCCAGACGATCGATCTCGCGCGTCGAGGACACCCGCATCGCGCGCTGGGCGCCTTCGAGCAGCGCTCGCGAATCGACGCCGCGGCGCTGGCGCAGGCGCGCGAACTCGCGAAAGCCGGCCTCGAAGATCGCAGCCGTGCCGGTCACGCGGTCGCCGCCGCTGGTGATCTCCTTGAACAGCCCGGCGAGATCCGCGCCCGACCAGAAACGCTCCTCGAACTCGTCGGCGCTGGCGTTGGCGCCGTCGATCATCTTCTTCTTGCGGAAGATGATGAACCACGAGGCGATCGAGAAGCCGATCAGGATCCCCAGCACGCATTTGACCGGCCAGCTGGCGTTGAGGACCAGGGCGAGGACGTTCAGGTCTGTACTCATGTCTTCATGATCTCTTGCAGAAGATGTTGCGGAATCGGGCGCGGGCGAAAGCGCGCTGCGTCGAGGCAGGCGATGCGCACGCGCGCATCGACCAGCACGTTCGGTTCGGTCTCGCGGCGCAGCGCCTGCCGCACGATGAAACTCGCGCTGCGGCACTCCTCGGTCTGCACGGTCGCGATCAGCAGATCGTCCAGTCGCGCCGGCGCCTTGAAATCCAGCTCCATGCGGTGCACGACGAAGACGATGCCGGCCTCGTCGCGCAGCTGCTGCTGGCCGATGCCGCTGGCGCGCAGCCACTCGCTGCGTGCGCGCTCGAGGAAATGCAGATAGCGCGCATGATAAACGACTCCGCCGGCATCGGTATCTTCCCAATAGACGCGGACGGGCCAGCTGAAGACGGGAATCGGGGATGGGGAGTCGGGAATGGCCGCGCTGCCGGTCTCCCTACTCATCGTTCGTCCTCGGGCCGGAATCCGGGCTGTCGGCCGCCGCCAGAAACAGATCTTCCGCGACGGCACGGCGCGGCGGCTTGAGTCCGAAATGCCGCCAGCACTTGTTGGTGACCATGCGCCCGCGCGCGGTACGCACGAGGAAACCCTGCTGGATCAGGAACGGCTCGAGCACGTCCTCGATCGTGCCGCGCTCCTCGCTCAGCGCGGCCGCCAGCGACTCGACGCCGACCGGCCCACCGTCGAAGTTCTCGATGATCGTGGTCATCAGGCGGCGGTCGTTGGCGTCGAAGCCTTCCGCGTCGACCTTGAGCATCTCCAGCGCGGCGGCCGCGACCGCGGCGGTGATCGTGCCGCCGGCCTTGATCTCGGCGTAGTCGCGCACGCGGCGCAGCAGGCGGTTGGCGATGCGCGGCGTGCCGCGCGCGCGCTTGGCGATCTCGCTGGCGCCTTCGGCCTCGCAGGCGATACCGAGGATCTTCGCGGCGCGGCGCACGATCGCGGCAAGTTCGAGCGGGCTGTAGAACTCGAGCCGCTGCACGATGCCGAAGCGATCGCGCAGCGGTGCGGTCAACAGGCCCGCGCGCGTGGTCGCGCCGATCAGCGTGAACGGTGGCAGGTCGAGCTTGATCGAACGCGCGGCCGGTCCCTCACCGATCATGATGTCGATCTGGAAGTCTTCCAGCGCCGGATAGAGCACTTCCTCGACGATCGGCGACAGGCGATGGATCTCGTCGACGAACAGCACGTCTCGCGGCTGCAGGTTGGTCAGCAGCGCGGCGAGATCGCCGGGACGCTCGAGCACCGGACCCGAGGTCGAGCGCAAGTTCACGCCGAGCTCGTTCGCGATCACATGCGACAGCGTGGTCTTGCCCAGGCCCGGCGGCCCGAAGATCAGCACGTGATCGAGCGCCTCGCCACGCCGGCGCGCCGCTTCGATGTAGATGCCGAGCTGCTCGCGGACGACCGGCTGGCCCAGATACTCGGCGAGCCGCTGCGGACGGATCGTCGCCTCGACGATGTCGTCTTCGCGATTCGCGCTGGCCGAGGTGAGGCGGTCGGTCATTTTGGGCCGGGAATGGGGAATCGGGAAGGGAGAAAGGGCAATGCGCGGATTATGGTCGGGCCGCTCGTCGGTAGATAGCGCCCGAGGCGCAGCCGGCAGGAAGCATTCAGGATCACGACAGGCGCTTGGCCTGCTTTTCCCATTCCCGATTCCCGCTTCCCCATTCCCGCCCCATCAAATCTCCACTTGCGTACCGAGCTCGATCAGCCGGTTGCCGGGGATCTGAAAAAACGCGGTCGCCGGTGTCGCGTTGCGCGCCATGAACGCGAACAGGCGATCGCGCCAGAGCGCCATGCCGGGGCGGTCGGTCGCGACGATGCTCTCGCGGCTGAGGAAGTAGGTCGTATCCATCAGGTCGAACGGGAGGCCGCATTGGCGAACCACCGACAACGCGGCCGGCACGTCCGGATCCTCGGCGAAACCGAAACGCAAGGTCACTTGATAGAACTCGCCGCCGAGCGGTTCGACGGTGACGCGCTCGTCCATTTCCGCGTGCGGCGTCTCGGCCGTCTCCACGGTCAACAGCACGTTGCGTTCGTGCAGCACCTTGTTGTGCTTGAGGTTGTGCAGCAGCGCGTGCGGCACGCCTTCGAGGTTCGCCGTCAGGAACACCGCCGTACCCGGCACGCGCAGCGGCGGATGCGCGGCGATCGAGGCGATGAACGGTTCGATCGCGAGGCCGCCCTGCTTGATCTCGCGCATGACCAGCTCGCGCCCGCGCCGCCACGTCGCGAGCAGCGTGAACACGCCGCCGCCGAGCACCAGCGGGAACCAGCCGCCGTGCTCGATCTTGATCGCGTTCGCGCTGAAATAGGCCAGGTCGATCGTGATGAAAACGATGCCGACGGCGGCGACCAGCGGGCGGCTCCAGCCCCACATGCGACGCGCGACGATCAGTGCCAGCGCGGTCGTGATCAGCATCGTGCCGGTCACCGCGATGCCGTAGGCGGCACCGAGATTGTTCGACGAGCGGAATCCGATCACTGCGGCGATGACGAGCACGAGCAGCAGGCGATTGATCCACGGCAGGAAGATCTGCCCGCGCATCTCGCGCGACGTGTGCACGATGGCCATGCGCGGCGCGAAGCCGAGTTGGATCGCTTCGCGCGTCATCGAGAACGCGCCCGAGATCACCGCCTGCGACGCGATCACCGTCGCCAGCGTGGCGAGCAGGATCATCGGCACGCGCAGGAGTTCCGGCACCAGCAGATAGAACGGGTTCTCGATCGCGGCCGGATCGTTCAGCAGGAGGGCGCCCTGCCCGAAATAATTGAGGACCAGTGCGGGCGAAACGAAACTGAACCAGGCCAGGCGAATGGGCTTCTTGCCGAAGTGGCCCATGTCCGCGTACAGCGCCTCGGCGCCGGTCAGCGCCAGTACGACGCCGCCGAGCGCCACGAACGCGTGGATGCCGTGCGTGCGGAAGAACTGCACGCCATGCCACGGATTGAGCGCGTACAGCACGCTCGGTCGCTGCGCGATCTCCATGACGCCGAATACAGCGAGCACGATGAACCACACGCACATCACCGGACCGAAGATCGCGCCCATCTTGGCCGAACCGCGCCGTTGGATCACGAACAGTCCGATCAGCACCACCACCGTGATCGGCACCACGTAGTGCTCGAGCGACGGCGCGACCACTTCCAGGCCTTCCACCGCCGACAGCACCGAGATCGCCGGCGTGATCACGCCGTCGCCGTAGAACAGCGAGGCGCCGAACAAGCCGAAGATCACGATCCACCAGCGCGCGCGTGCGCTCGTGCGCGCGCTGCGCTGCGCCAGCGCCATCAGCGCCATCATGCCGCCTTCGCCCTTGTTGTCGGCGCGCATGATGAAGACGACGTACTTCAGCGAAACGACCAGGACCAGCGACCAGAAGATCAGCGACAGCACGCCGAGGACCGGCTCCGGCCCCACCGCGAGGCCGGGTGTATTGAAGATCTCCTTGACCGTGTAGAGCGGGCTCGTACCGATGTCGCCGTAGACGACGCCGATCGCTCCGAGCGCGAGCGCCGCGAGGCGTGCGCGCGTACTGCCATCGTGAGCGGCGGGGTCTTTCATGGTCTGGAGTCTCGCAGCAGGTTCAACGGAGCGCCGCCTTCAGCGCCTTGCGGATGATGTCCTCGGCGCTGTCGCCGGGCGCGGCCGCATCGCGCACGAGGCGCGTGACTTCGGCCGGCTTGTAGCCGAGCGTCTGCAGCGCGACGGTCGCTTCGGCGACCGGATCCTGCGGCACGCCGCCGCCCACCGCGCTCGGCACGCCACTGGCGAGGCCATCGACGCGATCGCGCAGCTCGACGATCATGCGTTCGGCAGTCTTCTTGCCGATACCGGGAATGCGCGTCAGCGCAGTCACGTCGCCGCTCTGGACGAGCCGCGTGAACTCGTCGACGCTGACGCCGGACAGCACCGCCAGCGAAATTTTCGCGCCGACGCCGCTGACCTTCTGCAGCGTGCGGAACAGGCTGCGCTCGGACTCGCGCAGGAAACCGTACAGCACGACCGTGTCCTCCTTCGCCGCGTAGTGCGTGCAGAGGTTCACCTCACGGCCGAGTTCGGGCAAGTCAAAAAAGGTGGACATCGGCGCTTCGAGCTCGTAGCCGACGCCGCCGACGTCGACGACGATCCACGGCGGCTGCTTGGCGATCAGGATGCCTTTGAGCCGTCCGATCATCGTCCCCGCCTCCATGCGCTGCGCGGAATGCCGATGCGCTGGATGCTCGCGCGCGTGTGGGCATGCGCGATCGCGATCGCCAAGGCATCGGCGGCGTCCGCCTGCAGGCGATCGGGCAGATTGAGCAGGATGCCGACCATGTGCTGGACCTGGGTCTTGTCGCCCGCGCCGGTGCCGACGACCGCCTGCTTGACCTCGCGCGCGGCGTACTCGGTGACGCCGACGCCGCGGTTGACGATCGCGCAGATCGCGGCACCGCGCGCCTGGCCGAGCTTCAGTGCCGAATCGGGATTGCGCGCCATGAACACGCGCTCGATCGCCGCCTCCTGCGGCGCGTACTCGACGATGATCGCGCTAAGCTCGTCGAAGATCTGCTTCAGGCGCTCGGCGAAGCTGTCGTTGCCGAGCAGGTGCAGCGCCGTGTGGAAGACATGGCGCGACTTGCCCGTAGCGTCGACGTCGATGATGCCCACGCCGGTACGCTGGCTGCCGGGATCGATGCCGAGAATGCGCACGGCTGAGCCGGGATTCGGGATGCGAGATCCGAGATTCGGGAAAGACACGGCGTTCACGATCCGAAACGGCCGTCGCGCAGGAATTCGATGGTCAGATCGGCGACCTCGGACGACAGCAGCATGCCGGTGTGCGAGGCCGCGACGGTGCGGTGGTCGGCGATACCGGGCAACTCGGTCTCCGCGACGGCGACGGTGCCATCATGAGGCGCGGTCAGTGTGCCCAGCGTGAAACCGAGACCGAACGGCAGCTTGCCGGCGATCACGCCGACCTTGCGCGTTCCGCGCCATGCTTCTACGCCGTCGAGCAGCGGTTCGACGCTGTGGCCCATCAGCCAGCGCCCACCCGGCAGCGCGGCCAGGCCGCGAGCGACCGTGCTGCCGCGCAGCGGCGGTCCGAGACAGACGACGCGGCCGCGCGGCAGCTTGCGCATGCCGCGTGCCGCTTCGAGCGCGACGAGGGCGCCGAGACTGTGGCCGACCAGATGCACGGCCGGTGCGTCGATCGCGAGCATGCGTTCGCGCAAGCGTTCGACCGCCGGAACGAAGCCGGCGAAGACGCTTGCGTAGTCCAGCGTCTCGACGCTGTAGCCGGCCTGGTGCAGCCGCCGCGACAGGTAGGCCAGCGTGATGCCGCGCATCCAGATGCCGTGCAGCAGGATCACATGTTCGCCGACCGGCGACGCCTCGGCGCGCTGGCGGCGCGTGCGTGCGACCGGCGCCGAGCGCAGCGCGGCACGTTGCGGTGCCGGCCGGCGCGTGTTCACTTCTTCTCCGTCTCCACCACGCGCACGTGCAACTCGGCGAGCTGCACGGCGGGCACGACGGAAGGCGCGGCCGTCATCAGGTCCTGCGCGCTCGTCGTCTTCGGGAAGGCGATCACGTCGCGGATCGAATCGGTGCCGGCCATCAAGGCGGCGATACGGTCGATGCCGAAGGCGATGCCGCCGTGCGGCGGCGCGCCGAACTTCAGCGCTTCGAGCAGGAATCCGAACTTCGCCTGCGCTTCGTCCGCGCCGATGCCGAGCAGGTCGAACACGGCGCTCTGCATGTCGGGACGATGGATGCGGATCGATCCGCCGCCGATCTCGTTGCCGTTGAGGACCATGTCGTAGCCGCGCGAAACGGCGATCTTCGCGTTCGCCCGGAGGTCGGCCACGTCGTCGACCTTCGGTGCCGTGAACGGATGATGCAGGGCGACGTAGCGCTGCGCTTCGGCGTCGTATTCGAACATCGGGAAATCGACGACCCAGAGCGGCTTCCACGCGTTTTCGACGAGCCCGCGGTCGCGGCCGACCTTCAGGCGCAGCGCGCCCATGAAATCGGAAACGGTCTTGTAGGCGCCGGCGCCGAACAGCACGAGGTCGCCGCTCGTCGCGCCGGTCGCGTCGAGCAAGGCGGCCAGCGTCGCGTCGTCGAGGAACTTCGCGATCGGCGAGTTGAGTCCCTCGCGGCCCTTGGCGCGATCGTCGACGCGGATCCAGGCGAGGCCCTTGGCGCCGTACTTGGCCGCGTGCACGCCGAGCTCGTCGATCTGCTTGCGCGTCAGCTCCGCGCCGCCGGGCACGCGCAAGGCGGCGATGCGACCGTCGGCATCATTGGCGGCATCGGCGAACACCTTGAACTCGACCTGCTTCAGCCGCTCGGCGACGTCGACCAGTTCGAGCGCGATGCGCAGGTCCGGCTTGTCCGAACCGTAGCGGCGCATCGCCTCGGCGTACGTCATGCGCGGGAACTCGGCGGCCAGCTCGACGCCTGCGACATCCTTGAAGATCGCGCGGATCATGTCCTCGACGGCGTCCTGCACGTCGCGTTCCTCGACGAAGGCGAACTCCATGTCGAGCTGGGTGAATTCAGGCTGGCGGTCGGCGCGCAAGTCCTCGTCGCGGAAGCAGCGCGCGATCTGGTAGTAGCGGTCGAAGCCGGCCATCATCAGCAGCTGCTTGAACAGCTGCGGCGACTGCGGCAGCGCATAGAACTCGCCCGGGTGCACGCGCGAGGGCACCAGGTAGTCGCGCGCGCCTTCGGGCGTGGCCTTGGTCAGGATCGGCGTTTCGATGTCCTGGAAGCCGCGTTCGTCCAGATGGCGGCGCAACGCGGAGACGAGTTTCGTGCGCATGCGCATCGCGCGCTGCATGTCCGGCCGGCGCAGGTCGAGATAGCGGTACTTGAGCTTGAGATCTTCGTTGGTCGTCTCGTGCAGCACGAACGGCAGGTCGCGCGCGGCGTTGAGCACGTCGATGCGATCGGCGAGCACTTCGACGCGGCCGCTCTTCACGCGATCGTTGACGCTGACGCGACGGCGCACCTTGCCGGCGATGCGCAGACAGTATTCGTAGCCGACCTCGCTGGCAGTCTTGAATGCCGCCGCGTTGTCCGGATCGACGACGACCTGGACGAGGCCTTCGTGGTCGCGCAGGTCGATGAAGATGACGCCGCCATGGTCGCGACGCGTATCGACCCAGCCGCAGAGAACGATCTCTTTGTCCAGCAGGGTCTCGTCGACGAGACCGCAATAATGTGTGCGCATGCAGATCCGCAGGGCGCCGTCGGTGGCGCGTTACAAGGCGCGGAATGCTACGGAGGAAGTTGCTGCACTGCAATGTTGATGCAGTGCGGACAAGGGTCGCATCCGCGCGATGCCGTAAAAGACGATGCCCGCCGGAACGGCGGGCATCGCAATGCTTGGATCAGCCGCTGCCGCTCAGCGCCAGCGACGGTCTACGCGGAACTCGGCCTCGCAGCCCTGGTCGACCCAGATGCCCGCACGATTCCAGCCCCAATTGCGGCCCTCGACGCAGCGCGTCTTCGAAATCTGCCGCTGGACGCGCACCGAGCTGCCGCGGCCGGTGTCGACCTGGCACATGTTGTACTGGTAGTTGGCACTGGCACAGCGCAAAACGATCGGCTGGTTCCAGCCCGGTCCCGGACGCCAGTCACCGTCACCCGGACCCGGACCCGGACCCGGGCCGCCGGCCCAGCGGCGCTGGACGCGGAAGATCGCTTCGCAGCCTTGATCGACCCAGACGCCGGCGCGATTCCAGCCCCAGTTGCGGCCCTCGACGCAGCGCGTATTGGAAATCTGCCGCACGATGCTGACGCGGCTGCCCATGCCGGTGTCGACCTGGCACATGTTGTAGCCATACCCGGCGCTCGCGCAGCGAATGTCGATATCGCGATCCCAGCCCGGACCCGGACGCCAGTCGCCGCCGTATTGCGCCATGCCGACTGCGTCGATGGCAGCGGCCAGTTGAGGCGCCTGCTGCGCCGATGCGCTCGCTGCCGCCCCGATCGACAACACACAAGCCAAGATTGCGCAAAGCCACTTGCTCATCGCGATGCTCCCCGTTGGAAAACGACGCAAGTCTAGACCATCGAGATGAACGCTTGGCATCCGCGGCGAGGATTCACGACCCGGCTGCGCCGTCGCTCTTGGGCTTGGACGTCGCCGCTGGCGTCTCGGCCTTCGGCTTGTCGGCCGGCTCGGATTTGCTTTCGGTCTTCGCCGCAGGCGCCTCGTCCTTGCCGGCGAGGTTGCGCTTGGTGTCGCCGTCCTTCTTGAAGTCGGTCTCGTACCAGCCGCTGCCGGCGAGCCGGAACGCCGGCGCGGTGAGGCGCCGCTTGACGGTTTCCTTGCCGCATTCGGGGCACACGGTCGGATCGGGGTCGGACAATTTCTGCAGGCGCTCGAAGCGGGCGCTGCAGCTGCGGCATTCGAAATCGTAGATCGGCATCGGGTTTCCTCACAGCCCGGCGCGCCGGGACCGGCGCACCGCGACGCGGACTATGCGGATATGCGCCCGGATTTCAAGCACGGCCTGCGTCCGGCCCGCCGCTTCCACGCCGCGCGCGACGCCCGCAAGGGGGCGTGCGAGCCGCTTCACCAGACACGGAAACGCGCGCGGCAGCCGTCGCTGACCCAGACCGAACGGTCGTCGTAATCCCAGTTCTCGCCACGTCGGCACGGCGCCTGCGACAGTTGCTCGTCGATGTGCACTTCGCGCGCGCCGCGCGGCAGTTGGCAGCGCTCGCGGTCGCCGCCTTGGCTCTCGCAGGTGACGGTGCTGCCGCCGCTGTCGGCCGGATCGTGGTCGTAGCCGCTGCCGGAATAGGAACGCCGATCGTCATTGCGATCGTCGTAGCCACGGTCGTCGTCCTCGGCGAAGCGTCCGGAACAGCCTTGGTCGACCCACAGTCCCTCGCCGTCGACGCCCCAGCTCTGGTTCTCGATGCAGCGCGAATCGGACAACTGCTGGACCAGCCGCGCCGAGCGCCAGCGATTGCCGCAGCGCGTGAACTTGTAGCCGCTGCTCGAGCATTCCATTTCGTCGCGGCCGCGGCGATCGTCGTCACGATGGCGCGGCCTTGCCGCGTCGCGATCGTCGTAGACGCCGCGGTCGACCAGCGCACCTTCGGCGAATTCGCCGGCGCAACCGCCGGACACCCAGACGTAACCGGTCTGCTGGTTGAAGCCCCAGGTCTGTTCCTGCACGCAGGCGGTCTTCGACAGCTGCCGCACGAGACCGGCGCTGCGGAACGGCGTACGGCATTCGGTGTATTTGAAATCGTTCGAACGGCACTCGATGGCGCCGGACTCGCGCGCTTGCGCGACGAGCGGCCCGAGCAGGAATGCAACGACGAGCAGCAGGCAACGTGCGGACATGACGACTCCCCGGTATCGAATCCACGCACCGAGAATAGCATCGCGCCATGCCGCCTCGGCGACGCGGCTCGCAGCGTTGCCGCCACGATCCGCGTGCCGGGCCGATGTTCCCGATCAGCCGCGCGTGAAGCGCAGCTGGCCGTGGTCGGCGTCGACCGCCACGGTATCGCCGGGCTGGAACTTGCCTTCGAGGATCTCGCGCGCGAGCGGATTCTCCAGCTGCTGCTGAATCGCGCGCTTCAGCGGCCGCGCGCCGTAGACCGGATCGAAGCCGACGTTGCCGAGCAGGTCGAGCGCCTTTTCGCTCAGGCTGAGCTTCAACTGGCGTTCGGCGAGGCGCTTTGCCAGGTAGTCGGTCTGGATGCGCGCGATCGCGCGGATCTGCTTCTTGTCGAGCGCGCGGAACACGACGATCTCGTCGAGCCGGTTGATGAATTCCGGCCGGAAGTGCGCCTGCACGACGCCCATCACGGCCGCCTTCATCTTCGTGTATTCCTCCTCGCTGTCGCCCGAGGCTTCCTGGATGTACTGCGAGCCGAGGTTCGAGGTCATCACGATGACGGTGTTGCGGAAGTCGACCGTGCGGCCCTGGCCGTCGGTGAGACGGCCGTCGTCGAGCACCTGCAGCAAGATGTTGAAGACGTCGTGGTGCGCCTTCTCCACCTCGTCGAGCAGGATCACGCTGTACGGACGCCGGCGCACGGCTTCGGTGAGGTATCCGCCCTCTTCGTAGCCGACATAGCCCGGAGGCGCGCCGATCAGGCGGCTGACGGAGTGCTTTTCCATGAATTCGCTCATGTCGATGCGCACCATCGCGTCGCCGGAGTCGAACAGGAATTCGGCGAGCGCCTTGCACAGCTCCGTCTTGCCGACGCCGGTGGGCCCCAGGAACAGGAACGAGCCGTTCGGCCGGTTCGGATCGGACAGCCCCGCGCGCGAGCGCCGTATCGCATCGGCGACCGCGTGCACGGCTTCGTCCTGGCCGACGACGCGCTTGTGCAGTTCGTCCTCCATCTTCAGGAGCTTCTCGCGCTCGCCTTCGAGCATCTTGCTGACCGGGATGCCGGTCCAGCGCGCGACGACCTCGGCGATCTCCTCGGCCGTGACCTTGTCCTGCAGCAGGGTGAAACCCTTGGTCTCGGCTTCCTGCGCGGCCTTCAGCTGCTTTTCCAGCTCGGGAACTTTCCCGTACTGGATTTCGCTCATCTTGGCGTAGTCCTGGCGGCGCTGCGCGGCTTCGAGATCGAGCTTGGCCTGCTCGATCTGCTCCTTGATCTTGGTCGCGCCCTGCAGCGTCGCCTTCTCCGACTTCCAGATTTCCTCGAGATCGGAATAGTCGCGCTCCAGCGCGTCGATCTCCTTTTCGAGATCGGCCAAGCGCTGCTTCGATTCGCTGTCCTTTTCCTTCTTCAGCGCTTCGCGCTGGATCTTCAGCTGGATCAGGCGGCGCTCCTTGCGATCGAGTTCCTCCGGCTTGGAGTCGATCTCCATGCGGATGCGCGAGGCGGCCTCGTCCATCAGGTCGATCGCCTTGTCGGGCAGCTGGCGATCGGGGATGTAGCGGTTGGACAAGGTCGCGGCGGCGACGATCGCCGGGTCGGTGATCTCCACGCCGTGGTGCACGGCGTACTTCTCCTTGAGGCCGCGCAGGATCGCGATCGTGTCCTCCACGCTGGGTTCGCCGACGAAGACCTTCTGGAAGCGCCGCTCCAGCGCGGCGTCCTTCTCGATGTACTTGCGGTATTCGTCGAGCGTGGTCGCGCCGATGCAGTGCAGCTCGCCGCGGGCGAGCGCGGGCTTGAGCATGTTGCCGGCGTCCATCGAGCCCTCGGCCTTGCCCGCGCCGACCATCGTGTGCAGCTCGTCGATGAACAGGATGACCTGGCCTTCCTGCTTGGACAGGTCGTTCAGCACGCCCTTCAGGCGCTCCTCGAATTCGCCGCGGAACTTGGCGCCGGCGATCAGCGCGCCCATGTCCAGAGAGAGCACGCGCTTGTCGCGCAGCCCTTCGGGCACTTCGCCGTTGACGATGCGCTGCGCGAGTCCTTCGACGATCGCGGTCTTGCCGACGCCGGGTTCGCCGATCAGCACGGGGTTGTTCTTGGTGCGCCGCTGCAGCACCTGGATCACGCGGCGGATCTCCTCGTCGCGGCCGATCACGGGATCGAGCTTGCCCTTCTCCGAGCGCGCGGTCAGGTCGATCGTGTATTTCTCGAGCGACTGGCGCTGGTCCTCGGCATTCTCCGATTGCACCTTCTCGCCGCCGCGCATCTTCTCGATCGCCGCTTCGAGGTTCGCCTTGGTCGCGCCGGCCGCCTTCAGGGCGGCGCCGACTTCGCCCTTGTCGTCGAGTGCGGCGAGCACGAACAACTCCGAGGCGATGAACTGGTCGCCGCGCTGCTGCGCCAATTTGTCGGTCAGATTGAGCAGGCGGTTCAACTCGTTGGAAACGTTGATGTTGCCTTCCTGCCCGGCGACTTTCGGCAGGCGATCGAGCAGCTGCCCGGCGCGCGTGCGCAGCGCCGGCACGTTGACGCCGGCCTGCGCCAGCAGCGGCACGGTCGAGCCGCCCTGCTGATCGAGCAGCGCGGCCAGCAGGTGGGCGGGATCGAGCATGTTGTTGTCGCGTCCGACCGCAAGGCTCTGCGCATCGGCGAGCGCCTGCTGGAACCGCGAAGTCAATTTGTCCATTCGCATGACGTGGGGGGCCTCCTCTGTCCGGCGCAGTGCCCCGCAGCGCGCCGGCGAATGATCGAAAAAAATCGAGCGCACTGTGCGCCCGGATGTCGCCAAAATGGGTGGCGTCCCCTCGTTCTTCAAGCGGAACGGCAGTTTGCAAAGGTTCGCAAAATGGCGCGGGCAACCTCCTAGAATCACTGCCCGCGCATGCGCCGCCTGGGCGCGCATGCGGCGAACCGCGGCCGACGGCCGCGAGACTGGGGCGTTGCGATGTTGAAACTGTTGATCCGCGAAGTCGACGAGCGATTCGAACTCGGCGACGCCGGCCACTCGCTGCTGATGGAGCTGCTGACGTTGATCTTCGACGGCCGCGCCGGCGGCGTGCCGGGGCTGATGCAGAAGTTCCACCAGCAGGGGCTCGGCTATCTGGTCGAATCCTGGGTCGCCGACGCCGCGCCCGTGCCCGTGCAGCCGCGGCAGCTCGAACGCCTCTTCGATTCCGGCAAGCTGTCGGCGATGGCCAACCGCCTCGGCCTGGCGCGTACCACGGCGGTTGCTGCCGCCTGCGCGTCACTGCCGGAACTGATCCGCCTGCTGACCCGTGGCGGCCGCCGGCCGAGCCATCTGCCGAGCGACGTCAGCGCCTATCTCGCCGGGCATTATCGAATCCAAGCGGCGCACGCGAGCACCGGCCCTCAGCGCCAACCGATCGAAAGCACGCGGTTCCTGCCCGGCCCGCATTGGGTCAAATGGGCCATGGTCGCCACCTGCCTGATCGCCCTCGGGCTCTGCATGCTGCAGCGTCAACCGGCGACGCCCGCGAAGACGCCCTC